>WLWD01006184.1_pt1 | contig 273530 bp, 185 predicted proteins | sample 6712731 | NCBI WGS metagenome assembly WLWD01 (sample SAMN12718690, study PRJNA576275) | sponge metagenome | isolation source: marine sponge | host: Mycale hentscheli | place: New Zealand: South Island, Marlborough, Capsize Point | collected 2014-11-01
ATGGGGTGGGTGTCGTGACAACAGAAGGTATTTCAATACTAATTAATGAGTTAGGGGGTGGGTGCCGTGACAACAGAAGGTATTTCAATACTAATTAATGAGTCAGGGGGTGGGTGTCGTGACAACAGAAGGTATTTCAATACTAATTAATGAGTTAGGGGGTGGATGTCGTGACAACAGAAGGTATTTCAATACTAATTAATGAGTTAGGGGGTGGGGGGGGATGCTGTGACAACAGAAGGTATTCAATACTAATTAATAAGTTAGGGGGTGGGTGCCGTGACAACAGAAGGTCTTTCAATACTAATTAATGAGTCAGGGGGTGGGTGCCGTAGACAACAGAAAGTATTTCAATACTAATTAATGAGTCGGGGGAGGGGGGAAGCTGTGACAACAGAAGGTATTTCAATACCAATTAATTTGTTGGGGGGAGGGGGGGGGAGGGAGGGGATGCCGTGACAACAGAAGGTATTTTAATACTAATTACTGAGTCAGGTGGCGGGTACCTTGAAAACATAAGGTATTTTACTTTCCATAATTAACTTTTAAGATTTTAACAAAAACTTTTATATATTTAATTATTTCAAGACAACAGCAAATAAGTAGTAATAAATGAATTTTTTTTAAATGTTTAAAGTATCTAAGTGATAACACTCTAATCAACTGATGATAATATATGTAAAATGTTAGAATTGTATACATTGTGATATTTGAAAGGAATTCATCTTTGCCTGCTCTAGTCACAGTATGAAGTTCTTTTCATATGTCATGATAACCGCAAGCAACCAATTTCAACTGCTGGAAACTGTGTGAGTCAATTCTAGAAAGAAGATTTAAAATATAAAAATTATACCTTTCCTGTAGTATGAATCTTATACGTTTTACAATTTATACTTAATTAGAGTATACTAGACATACTCTCGGAGTATGTATATCATACTTGCAGGTAACCATACCTACGGTATAAAATAGAAAAGTATGACAATTATACCTAAAAAGTATGATATACATACTTCTTTTTTTGCTGTGTGGGGATATTTCGGATTGGTTGGTACGGGTTACAAAGGGAATGTGTCAGGGCTGTAAGACCATTGAGGACTGCATGTTAGCTATGGCTTTGGCAGTGTTGAGGAGGAGTCTACCTCCGAGTGGGAAGGCTTTCCTAGAGGTTAGGAAGATAGCCGAGTGGGGGGAGTTGCGTGATGCCTTAGAGGATTGGATGTCCGGGAGGCAGAGAGGGAATTTTTTCAGGCCACTGGGCAGTGGACCCAGTGAGGCCGTGAGTAGAGGATACAGGGGTTATAGAGAAAGAGAGAGTACAATTGGGCAGGAGAGTAAGTCCCAGGGAATCGGTGTTCGGGAGCGAGTGGGGGGATACGTCAGTGTATTGACGTGTTACAGCTGTGGCGAGAAGGGCCATCGAGCTGGAGAGTGTAAAAAGGAGAAGTCGGGTAGTGGGTATGTGGCAAGAGTACCCACTTGTTATAATTGTGGGAAGGTGGGTCATAAGAGCCCAGATTGTACGGCAAAGAGGGGAACAGTGACAGTGAAGAAGGAGACGCCCCCGACGAAGATGTCTATGCTTAGACACGCTAAGTCGGGAATGTCCGAGAACGTTGCCTACGGACTGGTCAACGGGGTCAAGACTACGGTCTTGATAGACTCGGGTGCCGAACTGGCAGCCGTCCCCAAATCGCTGGTCCCGGTAGGAGTGAAGTGGGATAAGGACGTGATAGTGAGCGGGTATGGAGGAATTGAGAGGTTGTGCCGTAGTTTTATGAGCGAGTTTGAGGTTGGGGGGCATAAGAAGGTCATAAGAGCAGTGGTAGACGAGAGTGAACCAGTGGGTGTATCATGTTTGGTGCCGGTCTCTCTGGTAGATGACCAGGAGGCTGCGGCGTATAAGGAGGCCATAAGGGCTTATAAGATGGGGGAGAAAGTGGAGGTTAAGGTTCTAACCCGGAGTATGGCTAAGAGAGAAAGAGAGTTGGACGAATGTGAAGAGGGGGTAGAGACGTCCGTGTTGTGGGACGTTGTGGAACCGGAAGGTGAAGGTGCGCCTGAACCTAAGACAGTAGCTAGTAGCCGGTCCGAACCCTTAATAATGCCTGAAGTGGAGAGTAAGGTGGGGGAGGACTATGGGGTGGATGACGCTGAAGGTACGCCTGAAGCCGAGCAGCCCCAGGCGAACGTGAATGAAGAGGTGGAGATAGGGAGTGCGACTCCCTTAGACGAGTTAGCAGTGGGGAAATCTGCAGAGGCAGAGTTTAGTGAAGTTGTAAGAGAGATAGGACCTGTGGGGGAAGGTCGTGAGAGAGAAGGGTTTAAGGAGGAATTACGGGATGATAGTAGTTTGAAAGAATGGAGAGAGTTAGCTGATAGGCAGGAGAGAAGTTTCAAGTGGAAGAAAGAGGTTGTGGTGAGAGAACAGTTTGTGACGTGGGACGAGTATCGGGATGTACTTGTTCTGCCTAAAAGTTATAGGGGGAAGGTTCTAGTGTTGGGACACGATAAGAACGGGCATTTGGGTGCTGAGAAGGTCTCAAAGTTAGTGGGGAGGCATTTTGCATGGCCAGGGATGGTGAAAGAGATTGTGGATTACTGCAAGAGCTGCAGAGTGTGTCAGGTTAAGAGCAAACATAGGCCAAGAAGGGCCCCCGCTGTAGAAAGGCCACTGTTGGCCGAACCCTTTGAGAGCGTGGCCATTGATTTGGTGGGGCCACTACCTAAGGGGAAGGGAGGTAGCAGATTCATTTTGACATACGTGTGTTTGGCCACGAAATGGCCCGAAGCCGTTCCACTTAGGAGCATCACGGCAAAGGCGGTGATGGATGGCCTGTGGAGTATATTCTCCAGGACCTCAATCCCTGAGAGAATCCTGAGTGACCAGGGTAGCCAGTTTTGCGGCAAAATGATGAAGCAGTTGTGTGCATGGTTAGGTATCGAGAAAGTGCGAACGTCTCCCTACCATCCAGAGTCAAATGGAGCCGTAGAACGGATGCATGGAACGATGAAGAGTGTGTTGGGTAAATGTATTGACGAGGGTTTAGATTGGGTAGAGCAGTTGGGGTTTGTGATGTATGTTTTGAGGCAGGTACCTCACAGTGATTCGGGGTTCAGTCCCTTTGATTTGATATACGGGTTCAGGGTTAGGACGCCTCTGGATGCCCTATATCATGGTCTGTATGAGGTAGATACAGAAAGATTGGAAGTGTGTGAGTGGGTTTTAAAGATGGCAGAGAGATTAGAACGTATGAGAGATAGTGCTGCATTGGGCATGGCTAAGGGAACGGAGAGCCGCATGCAGTATCTTAATCGGGGAACAAAGTTAAGGGAGTTTCGGGAAGGTGATTTGGTATTGTACAGAGTGCCAGGAATGACGTGCAAACTGTCGGACTCATGGCAGGGTCCATATGTTGTGTTGAAGAAAGTGGGAACGGTGAATTATAAGATAGGAAAGAAGGGGAAAGAGAAGCACGCCAAGGTGGTGCATGTGAATTGCATTAAAGAGTTTAGAGAGAGAGCAGTCATAAGGAGACTGGATATTGTTATCGAGGAAGAGAGCGAAGAGAGTAGTGTATTGAGAGGGGAGTGTGAAGGGTTCAATGAGAGTGAGTTAAACGGGTTACTGGGGGAATACCACGACGTGTTTTCAGACAACCCAGGTAGCACCGATCGGGTGAGGATGACTATTGATATGAGAGATTGTGAGCCTCTCAGGCAGATGCCATATTCGGTTCCTCTGGGAATTCGAGAGAACGTACGGAAAGAATTGGAGAATTTGGAGAGTCAAGGCATCATCGAACGTTGCAAGAGTAATTGGGCGTCCCCGCTGGTGCCAGTGAAGAAGCCAGACGGGAACATCAGACTATGTGTCGACTATCGAAAGTTGAACGAGAAGACGGTCAAGGAGCCGTATTATATCCCTTCCTTTGACGAAATGGTGGAGAAGGTTGGGATGGGCAAGGTGTTGTCCAAGATTGACCTTGCGAAAGGATTCCATCAAGTAACAGTCGATGAGAGAGATCGGGACAAAACGAGTTTCATCTGTCCCTTTGGGAAATTTAGATTTCGGAAAATGCCGTTCGGGTTAACGAACGCCCCGTCCGTGTTTCAGAGACTTATGGAAGAAGTCTTAGCAGAGTGTGGAGAATGTGCCAAAGTCTACATTGATGACATACTAGTAGTGTCAGAAAGCTGGAACAGTCATTTGAGACATCTGCGGATGGTCTTAGACGCGTTGAAGGAGGCTGGACTAACGTGCAAACGGTCCAAGTGTAGTTTTGGGAAAAGAACACTGGAGTTCTTAGGCCACCAGCTTGGAGGTGGTAAGATAAGTGTGCCGGCATCGAGAGTGGAAGCCATTCGTGCTCATCCGTTGCCGATGACCAGGAAGCAACTGCGAGCCTTCCTTGGGTTGGTGGGGTTTTACCGGAGGTTCATTGCCGGGTTTCATCGGTGGGCCTCCATCCTCACTCCTCATACGTCCACGGCGATGTCGGGAGTGGTGAGTTGGACAAGTCCAATGTTGGATGCTTTTCATGCATTGTGTAATAAATTATGTGAGTCAGTGTGTTTGTGTGTTCCATGTGCAAGTGATGTGTTTGTCGTAGAAAGTGATGCAAGTTCGACGGGTGTTGGAGCCGTCTTATCAGTGATTCGTAACACGGAGAGACCTTGCCGGTAGCCTTCTTCTCGAAACAGCTCAGAGGAGCGCAGTCTAACTACAGTGCCCAGAAGTTGGAGGGTCTGGGTATTTACGAAGCTATCAAACACTTCGCCTATTTCCTATATGGTCGCAGGTTTACAGTCGTTACCGACCATAGAGGGTTGATCAACATGATGGATGGGAAACAAGTGAACAGGAGAATCTACAACTGGAGTCTTAAGTTGTCTATGTATGACTTTACAATTGTATATCGTGCGGGAAAAGAAAATATTGTTGCAGATGAATTGAGCAGGTGCCACGGAGACGGAGTAGTCAGTGACCGGGTCACCCTGCTCACGGAGGAGGGGGGAGATGTGGGCATACAAGAGGCCCACATGAAGGAAGACAGAGACGAGAGAAAAGAAGTAGTCAGAAGAAAGGAAAGAGAGAACAAGTAGAAGATTGAACATTACGTGCATGCGTGGAATACTAGTCATACATACATTATTCATGAACAGTCGGTTTAGTTGTATCATGCGCAGTTAGTTATTCTTGTGATTTTACTTATTTGGTGTTTTATGTCATTGGTCTGTTGTGGAGTCATTCCATTGGTTGTTGTTCTTATTGTGGGAGGGGTCAGCACTCCGTATATATATTATACTCCGTGCTGACTTCTTCAGATCGTAATTACACTTAACCTAAGTTTCACTGAAGTGGTGTAACCAGTTCGCTGGCGAGGGTTCGGCTACGGCTTGATTAAATCTAGTTACCTTCTCTGGTGGCAGCGTACTATTGCTGTCTCCAGGTGTCGGGCCCTGCCGATCCACGGATTAAGAGCGAGCCCCCACACTGGTGACCATTTGTAACTAATAAAAAATAATGAATAACTGGCTTACTTAAATTTTCTCGAGTAGTGGTAGTTCTGTCTTTATAAATTAGCCATTCTTACTATGGTATCTAAATCACAAGTAGTTCCTGACAGAACAGATCTCTAGCTACTAAAATAAACAATTTTTACAATTATGTATAGAAAAGGGGTTTACCACTCCCATCAGCAATTTAATAAATCAAAGACAAAAGCAAAACCACAGCCATCATATCCGATGAATTACTGCATAGTTATACTACTTAAGACTTACTTATACTGCAGTCACAAAAGCTATGTAAAGGCAGCATATATATATATTATATTTGATACTTAAATGTTTATTTGTGCTGTTCTTTAACGTAGCTGTAGCTGTAAAAGCACCACACTTTCACACACACTTGTTCACTGGACATACCAAAACAAAACTTACCATCATAGATTTTAGCAAGAACGATACTGTCGTGTAGGGCATATAACTTAGTCATTCAGCAAACTTTATCAGTTTTAACAGCCAATATATTTAATGAAAACTTAACCCAAGTTTTAATTGTTAGAACTGACAAAATTTTGTATTACATTATAGGGAGGGCCTAATACTGGTTACTACACCAAAATGCATAATAGTCATTGCAAAATCGGCAAAAACATTTTCATGCATGTCAAGACATATCTCTGAGTTAAAAAAATATCTCAGAGGTTGAGGAGGTGAATAGAACATATCTGGTTGCAGGGGTTGCTAAATTATGTCCAAAATTGAATCTTATGATATCTCCAAATTCACAAGTTTGTGCCAGACATAAAATGCTCAAAAATGCTCTATATAATTGATAAGCAGGAAATATGGATATGATTTAAAATAATAACAAAACCAAAAAAATATTTTCAAATCGAGGGTTTCATTCTTCAATCCCTTTATGATTAAAAAAGTGGGCACATTTCATGATGACTTGAACAATTGGCTTTAATTTATCTCCTAGCTTAGCTTAATAATACTTATAAGTGGGTCCAACACAAGTTCAGCACAGTCTAGCCAATAATTGTTATTGTTGGATAGAAGCAGTAGTCAAGCTTACACTGCATTAAATCACAATTAACTTTATCATGCACAGAAAAACAGGATAAGTAATAGCACAGGTAGTAATCAGCCTAAAGAGTAATAACAATTCTCATTAATTTTCTTTATTTATAATACTGGCATTATTCTTAATACTTTAACTCTTCTATAATGCTCAAACATGGTGGCCAATATAGCAATCCTTTTTTGGTTGTAATCCTAAAAATCCTACTGGGGTTCATAAGTATACAACATAAGACACTGCAATTGGAGGATGATGCCCACAACATCTCTATTGGTGTGAGGAGGGAGGCAATTGCCGCCCATCTGTCCCCCCTTCCCTCCCGCCTTCTCCCTGGAGTGGATGCAGTCAGACACAGGGAAGATGAAGGACAGAGTAAGTCTCTTTGGTTTTCCAATGGTAGTATGGAACCACCTGACCAGAGAATGGCCAAGATGTCTTCCAGCTGCAGTTCATCAACATCTGTAACAAAATTGTATGCAATTTTCCAATGAGTAGCTAAGACTGTAAGTCCTGACTATGATTTTTTTATGTTTTTTTAATTAAACAAGACTTACAGTAGGACTAGCTGATCAACTTTGATACAAATTTTTGATTGTTCAAAGCTGTTGAAACTCTTTACAAGATTACTAGATGGAACAACACATCAGCAACAACAACAACATCAGCAACAATAACAACATCAGCACCAACACATCAACAACAACAACATCAGCAACAATAACAACATCAGTACGAACACATCAACAACAACAACAACATCAGCAACAACAACAACATCAGCACGAACACATCAACAACAACAACATCAGCAACAATAACAACATCAGCACGAACACATCAACAACAACAACAACATCAGCAACAATAACAACATTAGCACCAACATATCAACAACAACCAATATCAGCAACAATAACAACATCAGCACCAACACATCAACAACAATAACTGTCAACATCAGCAACAACAATAACATCAGCACCAACACATCAACAACAACAACATTAGCAACAATAACAACAACTGTTCTTTCAGAATGCAAACATGAGCTAACCAATCAATGGTGATTGAAGTGGATGTTACACATTTATTACTAGTATAGAAAAGTTGTTAAAACAGTCCACAATAGCATAATCACACTGCTCATACTAATAACACATACAAAATCACACAGTCTTTATATTATAATAATAGCAAATTTTCTTGTTTTAACAGCCAATATTGTCATTTAAAACTTAAACAAATGTTTCGACTTCTTGCCAAATCCTCTTCAGGGGTCAACTGAGGTCGAATTCTTTGTTGTGACATAACATAACACAATAACTAAATATTCTTTCAAATTTGATCCACATCAAGTTTTAAACGAGTGCCCCAACCAAAGGGGTGACCACTAAATCAACAAACAAGTAAGTGGTAACTCAATTCTCTGCAAGTGTTGACATTCATAGAATCAATGTTAACAACACCACCATTCTACTCCTTTTAGGATTGCAAATTAATGAATACTACCACCAAACTTCAATAACACTGTACTTTATTTCTTATTTCAAAATGTGTCAGTCAGTCCGGTGTTTGGTTGTGTCAGTCAGTCCAGTGTTTGGTAGTGTCAGTCAGTCCAGTGTTTGGTTGTGTCAGTCAGTCCAGTGTTTGGTTGTGTCAGTCAGTCCAGTGTTTGGTTGTGTCAGTCAGTCCAGTGTTTGGTTGTGTCAGTCAGTCCAGTGTTTGGTTGTGTCAGTCAGTCCAGTGTTTGGTTGTGCCAGTCAGTCAGTCAGTCAGTCCAGTGTTTGGTTGTGTCAGTCAGTCCAGTGTTTGGTTGTGCCAGTCAGTCCAGTGTTTGGTTGTGTCAGTCAGTCCAGTGTTTGGTTGTGTCAGTCAGTCCAGTGTTTGGTTGTGTCAGTCAGTCCAGTGTTTGGTTGTGTCAGTCAGTCCAGTGTTTGGTTGTGTCAGTCAGACCAGTGTTTGGTTGTGTCAGTCAGTGCAGTGTTTGGTTGAGTTTCAGTTTGTTTAATATATTGATATACACTCATACCACACACAATCTCCACTCACTCAGACTTGACTAATTGCACATATATAGCTGGTACTGGGAGTCATGAACAACAGATGGACCTCGTAGCAATTTAATGAGAAATACATTCCTGAATTAGTAGCTATTCTTGCAGTGTATGTTTATGCACTCACAGAATCTTGTTATGTTTTCTTTTGTGAAATCAATCATCAGGCAATGAAACGGAGATTTTGCAATATATAAAGCACACTATGTGTGTGAGATGACGGGGTCACACATTATACAATATAGATCTACATTTAGCTTTGACTCTACTCAGCTGGGTCAGTTAGAATCAAGTTTATCGATTAGTGTAGCTATTGTTTACTATAAAAACCAAACTATTTGTTGGTGAAAGATGGCAAACTCGAGATGCAGCTTACTCAATATTGTGGCTAGTTTATTGTTATTTAGGGACTTAAATTCTCCTACTGCATCAGGTCATACATGTTTTAAAGGTTAGTTCTCAGCCATTCATGAAGTTGAATGCTGACAGACAGACAGACATATAGACAGACAGACAACCAACACACTACTATAACCCTCTCGCACATGCACAGACAGGGTCAACTAGAAATCAATAAATTATGTCAGAAAATATCATCACCCACAAGCAGTGTGGCTGTCTCTCTGGGTCTTAAAGTTTAAATTTTGTGTTTTACTAGTTGAGATGGCTAGGCTTGTGAGGAATTAGCTCTAGTACAGAACTGTAGATGATGTCGTAGTTGGCATGGCTAAATGGCACACAGCCAAGTTGGAATTTCACAATTCATAAGTTTTGACTTTAAATATACTTTGAAAAATTCCCAAAATAAAAAATGTATTGAAATAATTATAATAATAGCAAAGGATTTTGACAAAAAGTCAAAACGTCAGGTTAAGTTTTAATAAAACATATATTGGTTGTTTGAACTTAGAAATTTTGCTATTATTAAGCACATATTTATGTATATATATATATATATATAATACTTATAGCACGAGTCAGAGTACAATATGGGAAAATATTTTACGAGCACGCAAAATATTTTCACGAGCCAAATGCGAGTGAAAATGTGGCGTGAGAGTAAAATATCATTCCCATATTGTACGACGAGTGTGATAAGTGATTTATTGCTTCTTTGAACTTTTTCTCAACCGGTTACAATACAATTTTCATTGATTTTCCTCGCTACGCGCGCGCTACAAGGAGCGTACATATAAACTGTACAATATGGGAGAATACAGAACGCTCGCGTGATGCGGAAATCTTCAAGTAAAAATATCAAAGCTGCAATAAATATATATATTATATATATTTGTTATAATTTAGTGTAGTTTAACACACTTTGAACTGAGCACAGGCCTTCCAATTTCATGGCTGGGAGGGGGGGGGGGGGGGAGGGGCGGAGGGCAACAGAGGCACACAGCAATGTTCATTTATTAACATACACTGTAATTGATCAATTCTATAACTAGAACATTGCTCGTGTAGCATTTGTTGATTGGGGCGAGCGAGGTTCTGGGGAAATATTTGAACACTTTCACTTGCATGGGGTCGTTTGATTTGAATTCTGCATGGGTTTTCTTCCTGCAGTTGCTCAAACTGAATTCACATCTCATTATTGGCGAGCGAGAGTAGCGAGCGAGACACTCGTACAGGGGTACACAATCGACAATCGGGGGAGTTTATTTTATTTATTTATTTGTATATATGTTTGGACGTACGTATGTCATTTTGTACTTTGACCCGCGCGTTTTTGTGTTAGTTACGTGGTCGCCCCCATCCCAAATTACACTAAACAGAATCCTGTGGTTAATCGATCAGTACCCGTATCACCCTAGAAATTGAATTGTTTACCGTTTTGAATTCTTTTGCGGGTGCAGTTAAAACTTGAAAACTTAAGGGACTTCCATTTCTATTCGAGTTTGTGACGGTGGTAAGTCAATGCGCTCTTTGTCATGATTATAACCGTGCGCAACAGTATTTACTTGAAAATGCATTGTCCACTAGATTAACCACGAAGGTAAGTCTGTGTAGGTGCATGTCCAGTTGTGTCAAAGCATTGTGTGTTACAACCACTACTTAGCTAAAGAATATCACAAAGAAAACTTTTAAATAACGTGTATTGTTTTGTTGTTTTTTTACTTCAATTTAAGCAGTTGCAGAGAGTTGTTACTATGGCACTAAAATCCCTTTACCGTGTATGCGAAATTTAAAAACTAGACCTTATTTTCAGTGGCTTCAGTGTTAGAAGTCAAAATCATTCATATAAAAATAGTATAGTCTTTAGGCTCGCTTGCCATTTGTGCTCAAGCACATCACTAGTTAGTAGTAGAATATGTAATGACATGTAAAGGGGGAAATGATGATTGGTAAAGGGTAAAGAATGGTACTCCTCATGATAAAGTAACAATTGGTAAAGGGTAAAGAATGGTACTCCTTCTGGAGAAATGTTGACACTTTCAATTGCATTGGTTGGGCGAGCGAGCGAAGTTCTGGAATGAGCGCGCGCTTTTAAACGACCACGTATTTAAACGACCACGTATTCAGGATTTCCATAGACGAGCGAGCGAAGTTCTGGAATGCGCGCGCGCGTTTAAACGTACGACGCGTTTAAAGGACGACGTATTCAGGATTTCCATAGACTACATCTTAGAGTTGCTCGCTCGCTTCGCTCGCTCGCCAAATAATAATACAAGCTGCTTATCACAATATTGCTATAACTACAGAACACAGTTGGTATTTACTGCAGTCATTAGGATAAATCAGTTCTGTTTGGCTTCTTGGATAAAGAGAGAAGAATTGATGGTCCCGATATCAGTGGAACACCTTTATGATGCCATTTTGATGCATATTCATGTAAAGATAAAAGCAGACAACACTGTACTGACTGACATTGCTGAAGTAATTCGACTTCTTGTCAAAATCATAATTATTTTAAACTTTTCCATCATATAATATTCCATTCAATTTTCACTATGAGTTACGTTTTATAAACTGTTTTACTCATTTCAGATATATTAAGAATAATTTATTGCATATTAACTGGAGCTGGCTTTGGTATGTACAACCCAGCATCTTTATAAGGAATAAATATTTGCAAGTTGTATATTGTATGTACTATTTTTTGAACCTCAATAAACAGTAAATTATTGAGCGTCAATGATAAAATTAAAATGATTTTTGTATAATATATCAATTGAAATTCATTGTAATGACATGGTGACGTTGAGACTAGAAAAGAATGATTGTGTCTTGTTCTCTGTGGGAATGCCCACTGGACTGGCTAGAGTTGACCACTACTAGAATTGAATAGACAGACATGTTGTAGTCTATCATTTGTTGATGTGTGTGAATATTGTACTTGTAACATCTGTAAGAGGCTTTGAGTTTTGGAAATGTGTGTGGGTTTTAGTTACATTAAAATGATACTATTAATCTTAACAAACTTGTTTTGTATCCACTAATTGATTTTTCTATTAATAGATTAACTGTGTTACATTATTAACTCTTTGACTCCTAAATGGTGGGGATTAATCATCTTATGACCAATGAATACAATTGTAAAACAACCTTTCACACAATTAATTAACCACAAATATCTCATTACTATTATTTACATGGAAGGAGTCTTAATTTTTTAATTTCTGAATGTTTGCCAGTTACGAGGATATGTAAACCATTTATATTAATGTTTTTATTATCAATTTAAGAAAACAATGTTCCTACATGGACAAATGTCCAGAGCCTGCCATGCCTGTTTTTCGCATTATTTTGACTAGTTAAATTTAATAAAATAATATTTTTATAATTTTGACTTAATTAATTACAATTAATGGTATTCATATATATTATAGTCAAGAAAAATATAAATTTGATGCATTTAATTAATCAGATGCCAAATACATGTTTTTACATGCCTTTGGGACCCCCACCCTTACTCTCCCCATAGTATTCAATGAGTTAAGGTTTTTCAAACTGTTGAATGTATATAATGTATAGCATTAGACTCAGTGGTTACAGATATGCAATTACAATGTTATGTAGTTCTAATTTATCTACTACTGTTATAAAACTTAGCAATGATGTGATGTGTATTAATTGTAAACAGGTTCCTCATGTTTGACAGTTTCATAGTGAGAAGTGGACTCTCCAACTGTAACTTGTCCATAAGCTGCACATTCCTCCATCTCCATTGTGGTAGACCTGCCATAATAACATTTTATATTTTCTCATGATATATGAATTTTTTGGTAATACTATAAAATTGACAGTAGGAATTGATTTTTCTTGTAATTATGGAACATTATTCTTAAAGTTATTTTAATTCTGTTACAACAGTCTAACGCTTCTTACAATATTTTTTATTCAGCCCTTTTTGAGTTCTGATGACTGACTGACTGACACTGAGTGACTGACATACAACTCTCATGGACACCTGTGTCTATGTAGATGATGTGAGACTGAAATTGAAGTAGTTATTGAATTCCAGTATCAATATTCTATGTGCAAAGTAGTAAGTTAATAACTTGAGATTTTAAAACAACTAGAAGATATAACATATACTATAATATGTGTGATAAAAATGAAAGATATCTTTGAATATTAGAAGTATTTCTAGACAATGTAAGTGAAATCCACAATGGTGGTTACATTTGGACTAACTTAGTGTATATGTTTATGCTATTTCTAGTGTCATATGATAAATAACAGCAGCAAAAACAACAGTAAATTTGTATTTGTGACATCTTACTTTTCATTACTGTTTCTTGTTCTCCAGCAATAAATTCCAATTCCAATTATTACAAATAATGTGCAGAATGCCATAGTGACAACCATAGTTACCACTATGGCAACAGCTAGACCTGAGTACACATGTTAATATTAATTCATGTTTCTAGTAATATTTTACATTAAAACTGAATGTGAGAATAAACCTGAATACTGAAGAAGTTTGCAATAAAATAAAAAGAAAAAAGCAATTAATTTCAGCTACCTATGCCCATACCTTGAACATAGATGGCAGTAGCTAATACTTAATTAAATGAATCTGGTTAAGAAAGTAAATTAAAAAAGGACATACTTTATAATTTTAATTTATGAGCTTTACAAAAAATCAATTTGTTTTAGATAAAGGAAAGAATTCTAGCATTGGATAATGATCTGCTATGTGCGGACCACACCCCACAACAGTATTATTAACTAATTGCCAGACATTTATTCTCTATGTATGTTTGCATGTTGTTTGTGTGTTAGTTTCAGTAGTTGTAGTAGCAGCTGTATTTTATGTCTCATTTTTATGTTGCCTAGGTTACTTGTTACAATTTGTGTGAATGTTTGTTCTCTCATTTGATTGGTTAGTTTAATTGTTCATTATCCTCTTTTTGATTGGTCAGTTTTACATTTTCTTTTCTTTTCTTGTGATCCCATTGGCAGTCTATAAAAGGGCTGACCAGGGACAGTCAGGGGCTCAGATGCTCTGATTGAGACACTCTCTCTCTCCATTATCTTTATTTGGATTTATCAAAATTAAGTTAAAACTTGAACTGACAAGGAAATTAGTATAGCATTGTTGGGTGGACCTAGCCAAAGAAGCAGAGGGCCTGACATGCTACAATATCATACTTAACATGAAGAAAGTAATTCTATAACAAGACAATCCTCTAAAATTGATTGTATTTAGTAACTTAAATATTTCTTGCGTTCAATCATTATTCACTAATTTTTACACATTATTGATAAATTTAAAAGCAAGGCATAACATTGCAACAGCTTAAGCACTCTCGATATTAACAGCAATTACTTGAAATTCCTTGTTGTTGAGAGCTTCCAGGAACATTAGATAAAACTAGTGGACCATAACTAGTCCTATATCCTGATACTGATATTCCATTAACTATTGAAATAGCAGACAATTCTATAATGTATTGTCTGTCAGTCACTAATGAAATTACAACTGAAGAAACAGAAGAAGGGACAGTTACCATCATTTCTTCATTGCTTTGTGTTTCTCTATAGTAAACTACAATATTAGACACTCCTACAAGTTCAGCAATGGTCCAAGACACTTGAACAGAAGTTGTGCTGAGAATCCTTACTGTGACACTTTGCACTGTTGCTATAATTTAATAATACAAAGAATTTTGAACAAGTGATATCTGCATAGTTCTGCTTTCATCATTGAAATTATTATACCAATAGTTTTAAAAATATTTTCCCACTACATAGTGGCCAAGCTTATAATTGAATTTATAAAAAAAAATTATTTGCACAAAATGCACAGCTTTTATTTAATCTTTCTTTAAGTATAACTATGTTTTTTACTAACTATTTGCTGATGAATTACAGTCAACACATTATAATAATTTCTATCAAAGTATTCATGACTAACCTGGTCTACTAAGAGTAGTAATATTATCTGTAATAACTGCTGCTGGATCCTCTCCACTTTCAGTAGTGGTAGAGACTGTAATGTCAGACACTAGTGTGTTAGGAGTGAGGTTAGTGATAGTGAAGTTGGTGGTTGGTTACACAAAGTATCACGTGTGAATAAATGAAATTCTATTATATGTTGGAGGTATAATAATATATGTTGTGTTTGGATGAATGGCATGTGGTACCTTAACAGTAAGTGAATGTGTTGGTTTTTCTCCTAAAAATTTGATATTTAGGCTTTCCCTCACTTTTTCTTATACTATACAGCTATAAGCAAGTCTTAATTTAAGAGCTACTAGTAGTTGATTATTTATAACAGAAGCTATATTTAGTATGGAAAGTAATTCTATATATGGTGTTTTTTAGGCTTGCTCTCAGTTTCTACACATACTATGGCTGTAAGTAAGTCGTACTTTTAAAATTAGCTAATTACTTAAAATGGTTCTTGGAAAGCATAATGGAAGCTAAATGGGTGACTAGAGAAGCAACGTAGGTCATCCAATTGAGCAAAACAAAAAACTGCAAAATAGGAAATAAAAAGCAGGTGTCTAGGACTCATTCTGACTTCACTAACATACTTACAGATGTAATACAGTGTGCAGTTGTCCATTTCATTTATAACATGATGAAGACGTATATTCATGTTGTATTACTAAATAATATCAAACAGCTCAAAAAACACTTACTATCTTCAGAAGTTCTAATAATACTACTTGCTCTAGAGAAAGGTCCAGTATTAACACTGTTGACTCCAGCTACAGTGAAGGTGTACACAGTGAAGGGCTTGAGGCCAGTAATTAGATGAGTGGTAGCATTAGACTGTGTATTGATTAATATGTTTCTATTAGTTCCTTCTCCATACTGAATTATGTAACTAGTGATGACTCCATTTCTCTCTGAAACATCTATCTCTGTCCAGTTGAGGGTAATACTAGTAGACATTATTATACTAGCAGTAGGCACTCCAGGACTACCAGAAGGAACTGTGATATCAAATACAAATGGTGGATAATTAACTAGGACATACTTAAATTTCCATGCTACCAGAAATTAACTTGAATTTATAAGAAAATATATTATAAAATTAGAAAAGATAAATAAGGTATAATTATAAAAGATTATTGTACTAAAAGATTGGGTCAAAAAGAATGTATAAGATGTATTATGTAAAGACTATTTTTATAGTTTATATCAGTTTTATCCAACAGCAATTTTAACAGTAATTCAAGTAATAGAATCATGTATGAGTTACCAATAGCAGGTATTGCTTTGCATAGATCTTTTGCTATTTGATGTCAATTTAATTCCAGCTAGTGAGAGCTACAGTAATGTGTAACTATATTTTAAGTTTTCAAACTAAAATATATATCCTTAAAAGAAATACACGAATAAACACATCTATGAAAACAAATCTAATGGCAAGTTTTCAAGATAATACTTACCATTTTCAGCTGTCCTTATCATTTCACTTGGGTTGGAGAGAGGTCCAGTATTGACACTGTTAACTCCAGCTACAGTGAAGGTGTACTGAGTGAAGGGCTTGAGGCCAGTAATTAGATGAGTGGTAGCATTAGACTGTGTATTGATTGTTATGTTTCTATTAGTTCCTTCTCCATACTGAATTATGTAACTAGTGATGACTCCATTTCCTTCTAAACAATCTATCTCTGTCCATGTGAGGGTAATGTTTGTGGACATTATTGTACTAGCAGAAGGTACTCCAGGACTACCAGTAGGAGCTGTGAAATAATCCAGCACTCAATACAGTTTGTTGTAATTGTGTCAATGCTTACCTGTCTCTGTGGTAGTCAGAGTGGTAGTTCCAGTGCCTTCTAATTCAGCCAAATTATTTCTACCAGTGATGCTAACAGAGTATTGAATACCAGCCTCCAGATTACCAATAGTTACTGAGTTACTGGTAGTAGATCCTATTCTAGTAGGGACTCCATTACAAGTAGTACTAGTCAATGCAACTGTGTACATATCTACTGAAAAACTATTGGTAGGTTGAGAGAAGGACAGATTAGTTGATGTAGCAGTCACTGATGAAGATATAATTGGTGGCAATACATCTAAAATTATTATAGTCAATTAAAAAAAGTATTACTTAGTAATAAGCAGCTGCTATGCCATTCATTACTTTCTATTGGTTACTCCATATAATGTGAATAGTAATTTACATTATTGGAGTAAGTGAAATACAATTTGAATACTATGAGCACTTTGACAATAGTGTTTAGAGAAGTTACAATATACAAAAAAACTCCAAAAAATATAGACAATCCTAACACCTTCGGGTCCGTTAATACTAGTACTGATGCTATACCAAATACTGAGTCACCGGACAACTACAATTACTTTATCAACACCCCAATCAACATGTACAAAAGAATAGCTTAAAGCCTATTAAAGTTTCATTGGCTACATAATGACCTGTTTGGGTTGGCAATTATAGTGGTACATTCTATGACAGAAGTTGATGAAAAACTGGTATTGACTACATGTGTGAGACATTCACAGTCAGTTACTAAGCCTTTGGTGGCTGTACAAAAATGGAATTACTATTTGCAACAGGCCCAGGAGGTCTGTTCTCATATGGCAGCACTGTTTTTGAGAAGTACACAAGTCATTTTTTAGGCAATTGCCTAAATAACACCTCATGTACTTCTCAATCATGTGCATAGTTTCACCTACATGGAAAAATGTCAGTATTGCTGATTTTATTGCTCCTGCTACAACAAAAAGGGGACATTAAAAAGCAATTTAAGCAAATACATTTCTGGACAAAATTAAGTGCTGATACTGTCACCTTCAGGAGATCAAGTGGCTACTTTAATCTAAGAGTTATCTAAGACAAGTACACTAAAACTACTTTACGAGTAATTATGTGTTATAAATACTGACTTCTCTCCAACACAGTTTTTTTTAATTTGCAATAAATAGCCTACCTACAGTACTATATTTATAGCTGCTTCACACACACACACACTATATATATACATGTTTCAAAGTTGATCATAATAATACATACAACAGAAAGTAATGATATAGCCAAATATTTTAGAGTGAAACATTTCTATAACAGCATGAATGATTACATGTAATCATAGTCTTAAAATTATCTTAAAATTAAGTTTAAAGTCTTTTTAGTCTAAATGTTACTTTGAAACACGGTTGTTACATTATCAATTGAGATCACAATGTAAAACTAAGTATAGTTTTTAGAAAATTAGGAATAATAGTACATGCAAAAATATTCCATTATTTGTAGCTAATAATGTCACATGTATATAATTTTTCAATAATGATAAAAAAACCTTTTTCAGGAATAAGTACTATGGTAGTTATTGGATAAATAGTTTAAAATTATGGGAATGTTGATTTACAATCACATTAAAAAATGCAAAGCTAACATGAGCTTCACTAAATAGCTATCTAGTGTACAGTAGTGCTGAGGGTTTGCACCTTTAGTGCTTCAATTTTATTATAGTGATGTGTTGCAGCAAAAGTGGTCTGTGAGCCATTGTACACAAGTGACAAGTTTAAATACTTGCAGTTCATGTATATCTAAAATAGCTTGCGCTTTAAATTAAATTTAGCTAAAAAAATATGGAATTTCTTTTTTACGTCAATTTTCATGAGAAGTGATCATTTATATTCTGATATCTAATGACAAGAAGCTCCTAACAAAAATCACTCAGCTAGAAACAAATAGCTGCTTTTGTTGAAATTACTTATGGTAAAGGGTTATCAATACATAGTAACCACTTGCTGCAACTTTCTATCACTTTAAAAACAACAACAACAAGAATTTCTAAGAAAGTATAGCTCAGTTTTGAGCCACTTGCTTACTACAGAAAATTGGGGGAAGCCTAAAAAGCTGTAAAAAGCAGGAAAATGTTTTGTGTCGTTGTTTAGCAAAGCAGTACATGTAGCAGCAAAACAACACACAACACTATCATGCACACACATGACACATACACACACACACACACACACTTATGTACTAGATATACCAAAACGATACTTAAATTGTATTTTTTTCTCGTTAAATATTGAATGGGTTTTTTTAACAAGAGCAATACTGGATGTACAGCTATGACAAACAGTGCAATAACCAAGATAACCTACCACTGCCACTAATCTTTATTGAAAATGAACCGTGGTAAATGTGTAAGAATTAACAGTGTCAGATCATGCTAGAGACAAACTAATTCAAAGGAGTGAATGATTACATATCCATCCAGGTACAGGTAAAGATTGATAAATCTTAGAATTCAGTTTAGTTAAGTATGGTAAAGAGTAGACAACCAAGCAAAGGTTCAGAGTACAACAGTGACATACGTATATCCAAACATATAAAAACAGTCCTGATTTTATATTATGTTAATCTGATCGTTCTTGCTCAATTCACTCACCAATTATGCAACATTTCATTTAAAATTACTAAACAATAATTGTATCTATAATGCTAAATAATTATGCAAGTGCTATACTTTTGAATTTCACTATAGTAAATATCTTTACAAAAAGATTGTGTTGATAAACTTAGATATTACAAATCCTTCTTACTTCTTATAGTCAGTGTGTCAGACACAGCTGGTACACTCAGATATGTGCCAGTAGTAGCTCTCACACGAATAGTAACATTAGAAGTAGTAATAGTCTCAGTTGTGTAATTAGTTCCAGTCGCTTCAGTACCACCAGTATTGACATTCACCGTGTTTATATACACACGATATGTAGCTCCAGAGAAACCACCAGCTGGAGGAGTCCAGGTGGCCTGTACTCTTCTATTACTAATCTGTGTCAATACAATATTAGTAGGAGGATCTGGATCTGGAATGAAGTAGATTAAATGCAAAATAATATATTAGTTGATGATGTACATGGAAGACACTATAATATGATAAATGAGAATACTAGATGGTTTCATGTTTCAAAAGCCTAGCGATATTCACCTAACTTTAAATGCATAGTCATGGGTTTATACTTGCAAGTAATCCACTTATGATTATGTATTACAAGTGCATGTGGAACAAATGTTAACATATATCAAAGGTGTGGCTTTCTTGCTACACTCTTCAATTTGTAATTATAAATATTGTACAGAATGGCTGTTTTAAAAAGGCATACTGCTTGAAACTGGTTAGTTACCTGCAATAGCTGTATATGCAAATTATATAGTTACCATAATACTCCAATAAATATTTCGAAGTGTCAGACGGGATGGAGTGACAATTCGCAAAAAAGCTTCGTACAATTAAAAATAATATATTTACCTTCATGGGAAAGGACTATGATAGTCTATTACATGATACCATGATATTATTTTGTGTATTTCACACTATTATTTCAAAAAACAACAACAACTCTTCTGTGTGCAATTTAAATACTCTTTGAGGTACAAAGTTATGGTTTGATTTCCCTAATCCATTGCAGTTACCACAGCAACTATGGTATTATATACATTTTGGAAATATTATAATAGCACTGAATACTGTTTTTTATTACCTTGTATTGTTAACAGTGATGATGTCACTGGAGTTGGTGTATCAGCATTACTAACAGTGTATGTGTAAGTTCCAGGTAGATATCCTCTCACTAGTAGAGCAACTCTATACATGCGACTCTCACATGGTCCAGTACCTACAATAGTCTCTCCTCCTCCATCATAAAATGAACCACCACCTGCCAGTCTTGTATTTCTATTAACAATGAGATTATTTCTTCTCCAAGTCACTGATGTAGCTCGACCTCCTGTAGTTATTCCCTCTATTGTCAACTGCAGGTTATCACGATCAGCTAATTGTGAAGGGGATTCCATATCAAGTTGTACAGTGGCACTATTAATAGCACCTGAAATGTTACAGTATTGTAAAGTATTGATATTATACATAATAATATTAATAACTAAAGATTAACAATTACATTTACAGTATTTACTTCTGCATAATTTCTATTTTATCCGAATTTCCTAATCATTCTGAATTTGCACTGATGTTTCCTTCAGATAAGAGGAGAAAAAACATCCACACGAGGCATCAATAAATTTAAACTTTATAATCTAGACTGACATTGAAGACTTTATCTTCAGCTAAGGAATCGTGCTTGAGCTGCTTAAGAAATAACCTGGATAATATATATTAGTTTGACTAGGTATAGACATACTAGATTATTAAAGTCAATTATTAATTAAGTTAATTGTTTTACTAGTGGTGTGCTTGAGCACAAATGGCGAGCGAGCCTGATAGTTAGGTAACATAAAACTAAGTATTGTTACTGTGTTAGAATCGCCTAATCCACACCGCAATTGCTTTAGGAATCTCGTATCCAGGTAGCAATGACGTGGGTGCTCAGTTTACCTGGTTTTTATACAATTCAGAAAAATCGCTGCGCAGTATGTGTAAGAGTAAAAGCGGGAGAAGTGTTCTCGGCACGACTACCATCGGTTTTGTGTAGTTTGCGCATGATCAGTAGCTACTTAGCGGTTAGATTTGTCACCTGCTATCAGTATTGTTTTAATCATGGAACCGGAACCAATGGCAGAGTACAAGTGAGTAGATTTATTTAGGAGAAGAATTGTATCAGTTGTGATATATTGTGTTAGAATGGAAGCAAATAAAAAAAGTTTTAAACAATAAAGTGAGTAGATATATAGTATTAAAATTCTCATAATTTACTTCATTTTAACAGAAAAAAAGAAGAAGAAAAAGAAATAGGTAAGTCATTATGGTTTAACCTGTAGCTGTTATGATATGATGCACTTTTTTGTAGACTGCAATACCAGAAGTCGAAATACGTAATAGTATTTAAATAACTTATCTTAACCACTTATAAATATATATTTAAAAAACTTATCTATCTTAACCACTTATAAATATATATTTAAATAACTTATCTATCTTAACCACTTATAAATATATATTTAAATAACTTATCTATCTTAACCACTTATAAATATATATTTTAACCACTTATAAACATATATAATATATGCTTTAAAATGTGTAATCTTTGTATTATCATGAAGAGTTATGTGATGGCTATCTAGCTGGCTCAAAACTCAGAAGTTTGTGGTTATGGGCATAGCACCCTCCATGGTTTTAAAAGTGGCCACACCTTGAACAAGTCTACAATTGTTCTCTTCAATATAGGACCAAATGTATATTTGCCATTTGAATGCTATCAGTTAGAAAATGAACTCAATAAGTACACAAGACGTAACTGTGTAGGAAAAAAATCAGATAGGTCAGAGACATAAACCTAACCTGTCAATAAAGTTAAAGATTTTTCATTAGCTAAGCAGTCCTTGTAACACACAGCACCTTCACATACACTTGTTCACTTGATATACCAACACAAGACTTACTTTCTTCAGTGATTTGGCTATTGGACAATGAATTTTCTGGTCAGAACAATACTGTTGCGTAGGGTTAACTATGACAAATAGGGAATTAACAAAGATAACTCACACCAGCCAGAAAATTAATTAGTATCTTCTCCTATGTAAGACTGAAGATTAGGCTAGAAATCAGACACAACTTAAACGGGTAAAATGGAGTGGACAATGAATTTTCCAGTAAATGCTATTGAGTAGGGCTTATAACTGTGACAAATAGCGACTAACTTGAATAGAAATGAAACTCCCATAAGTTTTAGAGTTTTAACTGCACCCACAAAACAATTCAAAGAGGTAAACAATTCAATTTCTAAGGTGATACGGGTAATGGTCGCTAAACCGGAGGATTCTGTTTAGTGAAGTTTGGGACGGAGTCGAACGCGGAGCGAACACAAAAATACGGAGGGTCAAAGTACAAAATGACATACGTACGTCCATATATACAAATACACAAACATTCCCGATTTTTTCATTTTTACCCCTGTAAGTGTCTCGCTCGCTACACTCGCTCGCCAATTACATCAAATGTTTTGGCTGCTGTTGTGGCTATGTATAGCGAAACAGTGCAACAATGCTATGAATAGGGGCACTGGGATACAAGAACATCATAGCTTGAGGCGTTGCTAAACCACCAAACATATTTATAGCTTCATCATAGATACGGTATCATTTCTAGCAATTACTATATTTATGTTTCACTCATGATGGCTGGCAGAATAGCAGCTGAAACGTTTGAAACATTTATGACTAATGGTTTGAACTTTAATAATCAAGTAAGAAATAATCTGTCCCAGATTTTGCTATCCAAGGAGTTCCAAAGATCCGAAAGGAGATATTTTGTAATGTATTGTGGAGGCTAACTAAACAGTATGACTATTATAGCCATTAGCTTAGTAGTAGCAAGAACCTTAAGAGCTTAATCAGATAATTGATGTATAAATTACTGGTGAGTACTTGAAATTCATTTAATAAGATATGCTCATTGTGGGATAGACAAACATTAGTATAAATAAATGTTGAGCTTCAGGCCTTTATCAAGATTGGATGTAGTTATTAGGAATACCTCATTAATTGTGAAATATTTGGAACAATTTTTTTTCACTTTAAGTTTTAGTCTAATTTACCTTGTACGAAATATTTCAAATATGTGCAGAAATACCATTCTTTTTATCGTTTTTATTTACTTCATATACAAATTATACTTTTGTACTGTCACTTACAATTGACTGAAGATCAAATTATGCCTATTAGTCTACTAACACTATTACTTCAATAATATATTAACAGTTCTGGACTCTTTAAAATGACTGATAAATGATATGTCATTTGTACATTCTACACAAGTATTAATTATGAAACAAATTGGAAGATGTTTTTCTGTTAGAACTACAAAATTTTAACATCTTGAAGTGGCACACAGCCAAGTTTGGCATCACATGTTGTATTAATCAAGATTCCTTGCTGCATACTGTATTTTGTAAATAGATATTTTCATAAACAGACTTCAGTATATATGTGGTCATGAAATATTAATTATAGTTTTATAGGTTGATTTTCTCTGATAAAAAAATATATAAATATTTTTAACATAACAAAGAAAGAGAGATTTGTTTGAAGCTTTCAAAAATTGACTCAACCTAATTGAGTTATTTAAATCGAATATAGTCAAATTTGATCAAAATTGAAAATTTTACTTATTTGAATATCTTTATATGGCTAACTGACTGACACATAGACAATAGAATATGGTTACTTATAAATTAAGCACCAAACGTGCGAACCCTCAGCGCTATTAAACACTACCTAGCTAGTACAATATAATCTCCTTCCAAAAGAACAAGCAATCTGTTAGCTATTTTTAATGAGGTATCAAAATAGCTCGACCAATGAAAATGGTACATGGAAACGCTGTCTTCATAAGAGAAGAAGCTAAACTAGCCAGAAACACTCACCTGTACACATTTTCAACGTGAAACTTCACTTCTTTCAACTCCGTTAACTTCCCCAGAGTAACACTTAGGAGCCTGAGCATGAAACTAAGTACACCGCTGGCTGAAGAAATTATTTGCTCACCGTGATGCTAGGGGGCGTTGCCCATAAAAGCTGGTACCTACGCAGAGTTGAAAGCTTTGCTTTTTCTCAACGAATAGCCCGAAATTAAACAAAGTAGCACAATGAAAGGTCTTAAATCTTTGTCCTGAGTAAGTTCATACCTAAATCAATTGTTAATTGTCAGTAATCTCCAAAATCAGAGCATGACAGATAGACAGACAGACAGACAGACAAACAGACAAACAGAGAAACAGACAGGACGACTACTATAACCCTCTCGCGCATGCGTGCTGAGGGTTAGTTAAATACAAACAGTTTAATTTAAAATGAATACTTAAGTAACAGACTGAGTAGTAGTGTACTTGAGCTTAAATGGCAATCTGCACAAGTAATTAAAACAACTAGTTAAAACAAAATAATAAACAGTATAAGGTGAAATATGAATGTCTTTGAAGTCGTGGGTTGTCGTAGCTAGTGGTTAGAGCACTGGTGGCTAAAGCCAGGGATCCTGGGTCCGATTCCCGGGCGTCAACTAAGACTCTTTTTTTTCACATTTTGCCTTAGCTTCTCTCTAGACCTCTTTAAGTGAGAAATTTCAATCTAGTTTTTATGAAGGGTCAGAACTTGATGACTAGTTAAAATACTAATAAAAGTTGACTTTTACTACTACAAGAGCTGTACGCAAAAATTGTTCAGAACTCCACAGTAAGGCTACAACTTATGTTTATATTTATCCATTGAGTTCAAATTAATGTCTTAGCTATTATTAGGAAGGCATTACTCAGTCCATTAATTTCTAAATGTACAAGTGTGTAGCCAATGACAGTTAATTTAGCTAGAATACCAAATCACTTTTTATCATTATTTTCCTGAGTATGATAGTCTGTAGTACAATCTAAGTGACCAGTAGCTCCTGCCAAACAGAAAATACTCAGCTACTGAAAACAACTCAGTTAAAAACAACAACAACTAAGCCAAGTCAAGGGTAATTATCGTACACTGTTGAACCTAATTCTTAAATACACTTGCTAACTGCAGTTGTGTAAACTAGGTCTGATGAATTCTAAACTGCTGGCTTGTAATGAAAATAATAACAATTTTTATGTTGGCAAATATTTTTCTCCTATAAACCGACAACAAAAACAAGTTTGTCAGGCATAGTCAGACTTTTTACCAACTCCATTGTAGGGAAAGGGTCCGGTCACATGCAATGAGTACACCTGCTCTACAATAGTCAAGTTCCCCACTTAATGTGGGAATCCTGAAATGATCGCCCTATTGCATTCGACCAGACCCTTTACCCGTAGTTTGGTAGTAAAGTGTCTCGCTATGCCAGACTACTAACAAATTAGGACAGTAAATAGCTCATTGAAATGAGTGAGTCATTAATTAGTGCATCATAGCAGTATTGTTAGTAAGAAAAGAACAGTATATTTACACTCAATAAAATATTACAAATGAAGCTTCAAAGATGAAAGGTGAAATCAGAAATAACTATAAGTTCAGTATTAAGTTATAAGCTAGTCAGAATTCATACTCTTTCATTTTGTTACATATTGACCATCAGCTTAGTGAGTCTGCACTAGTAGCTATCTTTAATAGTCACTTACATTGTCCATTTACTTTGTATGTTGCAGTTGAAATCAGAGCTAATATTAGTAAAATCATGCTGTAAACATAGTAAAAGAAAAATTGAAATAAACAAAATTTTCATACAAATTCATTCTTTTCCACTTATACAAGTCTTGTTTTGTTACTAGATTTTTATTGGAAATTGCAAAAAATCCATTCTTCGGACCTGAACTCATTTAACTAGCAAGATTACCTCAAGAGTATGTCTATACTTTCATCTAGTGAAGTAGTTATCCAGTCACACAAATACACAGTACCTTACACGTCCTTATTCACGTAAACGGGAATAGCACGTGATTATGACACGAGGCGCATGATGGGCTGTCCCTAAAGAGTCATTTTTCCTGAAATCGAAAATTTATAATACTATCGCCTTCTGTGCTTATTGTTTTTATGCGTGAGTGTATTAGCTACCATACTTAATTTTACCACTTCTTCAGGCTTTTGGTCACCGAATTTAAGAATAAATAGCAAGCTATGCTTTTAAGTTGCTATTGGTCTTCAGGAAATGATTGTGGCCTCAAAGAGAACAACTAGTACTGTTTCTAGAGGATTTAAAGGAGAATGGGTCTTTAAACATTTTTCTTTAGTTTTTTTTTGTCAAATGCAGACTGTTACTGTAATTACGGCTAATTAAATGATAAGATAAAAATTAACAAGTAAAACTATTGATAGTAATGACAAGTAAAAACTATTGATAGTAATGACAATAATAATTATCATTATGGTCAAACTTCACAAACTTGTACAAGTCAATACCTATGGTGGTTCTAATAGAAAGTGATGAATGGGTAAATACTGTCACAGCATAAATATAAATGCAAGAGCCTCCTCCTAATAAAAGGCCCAATCTAGTTCAATGTGATCTTATCTGCGTTATCTTTTACTATTACATTTTCCTTTTTTATTTTAACATTGCAGCATTCTATTGAATTACATACTAAAATGCGCATGAAATAGTTCACGCCAGCTTTTTTTTTCTGATTTTAATAAAATATTATTAACAATAATTGGTTGTTAAAAAGAGAAAAAATTGCTGGCTCTAAGAATATATTAATAATTCTGTTCTAATTTTCTAATAATCTTGTTAACTTCAATGTCATCAGAATTTGCCAATTGTTCTGCAGTTGTCCATTGACATAGCTGTGATTAAACTGATTTTGAAAGCAATCATGTAAATAAGGTCCTGATGATATTAAAGTAAGCCAAGCTTGGTGCCCAGGGTTTACAATGTCAGGTTTTCCAATAATATTTACTGTATGCAGTCGGCAGTGTTGGGCCTTCTAGCAATACAACAGACTGACAAAAAATATAATATAAAGAGTTGTATGTGTATTCATGCACATGATCGGAAGAATGAGTTTGTTTACTGTCCTTTCTTTTGCAGCTGGAGTAGAATCTTGTAGTAAAAAATTACAGCTGGTAGCCAAAATAAAAAAAAAACAGAGAGAGAGAGAGAGAAAGAAAATACTTGGGGTGGGTCCTCGGAGAACCGAGAGGACCCACCCCAAGGTGCCGGGAGAGAGCCCGGCTTACATTTGGGAGGAAATAGAAAGTGGAGAATATAAAACAAAATGTTGATGAATGCTACTAGATGTCTATGAAGTGATTTAAGTAGTTTAATATTGTATGACTGTTACTTTTAGAATGTTGAATGGCTACTTGTTATTGTCATTATCTTGGTTTGAACGACAGTTTGATTGGATGAATAGACGTCTTGCAGGTATCTTCCCTGACCACTAGAGACCCAATGGTACTTGACTTTCTTCTGACTACCATATGTCGGAAAGGAAGATCAGAATCTTTCATAGCCAAGTGTAGGTCTGAGCTTCTGATTGCTGGATGTTGGCGAACTGAAAGAATGGTGGTAGCTTCTTCTAGGGTTTTCTTGGCTTTGCATTCCAGGTATTTTGCTCTAGATGAGAAGGGCAGTGATGCAGCCTCGTTTTCTTTAGCAATTTCAGTGGGTATCCTCTTACCAGAAACCATCGCTGCAGTTCCATCATGCCCTCTTTGAAAATTTCCATCAAGCACTACTTTTTTAATTTTTTGGTTATTCTTAATCAGGAATCAAGCAATGAAATAGGTGGATGTGTCTTCATAAAGGATGCAAGAGAAAATCACTGGAATATAGTATTAACACAATACTACAATTCCAGCATCAATTACTATTCAATATATAAAGCAAAACTCCCCTTTGAACAACTTCCATCACCCCTGCCAACATACTAACCACTCTATATAGTCATTTTTGAGTGGAATGATCAATTTTAGTTTCTATCACTACCATGTGTGAGTGTGAGCCAAAGTACATGATGGTGACTAGTATTTGGCAGTACACCAGTGTTGTTGAATTTTGCTGCTTCAATGACAAAAATAACTCTTTCTCATTCTCTGTTCATAGTGCGTCATATTCTTTAAGACACATGTGCTTCATGCATTTTAATTCAAGCTTTTCATTCTTTTATAAACAATGTGTAATATTAATAACTAGGGCTATGGGGTTACTGGAATTATTTTGGATAGCTACTTCATAAATAATGCACGTACTTTTAAATGTGAGCATCTACTCTATAAACTAATCACTTCTTTTGCAAAGTTTAATTGCATTAAAAAAAAAATAAGCCCTCACTTTGTAAATTGCATATAACATATGTAGCTAGCTGGAACAAGTCAGAATGGAAAACTTCTATTAGTTAGCATGTAGCTACACACTTCAATTAGGGAAAACAAATGAGAATATTGATAACAAGTGAGTGTCCGCTTCACTGCCACGAGGGAAAGACTTAAAGCAGAGACTGTAGGAACCACAATAAGTCCCTCACTGTAGATAGGTATCAACATAGCTAAAGAAGACATAAGGAAAAAAATAGCATACAGGGGATTCACATAAAGCTCACTCATTCTTTATTCTACAAGTGCACAAATCCAACAAAAATTGTCCACCAGGTCAAGCTAGAGTTGACCACTATTAGAATTGAATAGACAGACATGTTGTAGCATACCATTTTGTTGATGTGTGTGAATGTTATACTTGTAACATCTTTGAGAGGGTTAGTAAATTGGTGTGGGTTTCAGTTACATTAAAATGATAACATTCATAATAACAAACTGGGCCCTGGCTATTATGTATCCACTACCCGATGTTTTTAAGAAGGTATATCTACTAACTAGTAGTCTTCTTTAGAGATATTAGATTAACTTTGTTACAACATTGATTCATTGATTCTTAATGGTGGGGAGTAACCATCTCATGACCAATGAATACAATTATAAAACAAGTTTTCACACAATTACATTAACCACAATTATCTCATTAATATTATTTAACACGGAAGAAGTTTTAATTTTTTAGTTTTTGAATGTTTGCCAGTTACGAGGATATGTAAAACATTTATAAAAATATGTTTATACTGTCAATTTAGGAAAAAATGTTCCCACATGTCCAGAGCCTGCCATGCCCATTAATTTTTTTTGCAATTTTTTTACTATGATTAAATTTAATAACAAATTTCCTACACAATTTTGACATAATTCAATAAAAATTAATAGTATAGATTATATTATAGTCAAGAAAAATATAAATTTGATGTATTTAATTAATCAGATGCAAAACACATGCTTATACATACCTTTAGGGCTCCCCCCCCCCACTCTTCTCATAGTATTCAATGAGTTAAGGTTCCAGGAAGGACATACTCTATTAATAGAAAAAAAATTTAAAGTGACACATTGTCCTAGTACAAACCTGACACTCCAGATGTAGAATTGTTTTGACCTAGAGACAGCAAATCTGAAGGTAAAAAATTAGCCACCATAACTGTTGGTCCCTCTCCACCTCCAGTAGTGGCAGAGACTGTTATGTCAGACACCAGTGTGTTAGGAGTGAGGTTAGGGATAGAGAAGTTGGTATTGTTAGTAGTTTGTAGTAATTGATGATTTCCATTTAGAGAGTACCTGATGATTTCCATGAAGTTCTTTTAGTACTTCCCAAGATAGGAATGAAGATATTGTTGTTGTCTGCTGAACATTATGAACTGCAGTAGGTTCTACGAAAATTTATGAAAATTATTTCAAGACTATTTCAAGCCAATTAATTGTGCTGGTAGAGGCTTTTACACTGTATATCTCTCAAATATTAATGTTAAATAAGGCGTCCAATAAACTGGTGTTATGAACATGGACCCAAAATTTTCCTTTAATCTCCTTTATTTGTGCTGAATGCAATTTTCGAAATACTCCAATAATCGTAGAACATAAATTAGAGTTGGACACAGGGCAATCTTTCAAACATTAAAAGAAGGAAAATAGGCAACAAATCTCTAGTATTGTCAAAGAAACGATGGTGAACCAAGGAGATAAAGATGAATTTCAAAATATTTAGACAAAAAATTCATTGAGATGATTAAAAAATTACTATATTTTGCTGATGGGAACCAACCAGAGTGCATGTCATTACTATCAAATGGGAGAGGGAAGAGGGGGGGGGGGGGGGGGGGATAACCTCCAAATCAAGAGATTTTTGAAAAAATTATATAGTACCAATACTTGCAATTCAGTCTACAAGTCAACTGTAGGCTAATTCACTGCAGTTACTACATCTGTGGGCTATTAAATTAATGAAATCAGTTTATACTGGCGATTCAAATGTCTTTGTCATGAAGTCTCAGCCCTCATGTCTCAGGGTTTGTACAACCGGAATAATGGTTTAAAATTAGTGATGTGCTATAACACAAAGGTGACAGGCTTCATTATGCGGTACAGTTTTGCTCATAATTTGTTTGTTTTTGTTCATCTCAGCAAACTATAGTAACATAATTACCTATCTGCTGAAACTTATTATCTATTCAAAGCTATTTGGTCTACAAATTACAGTTTTTGAAAGTAAGTAATTTTAACCATTAATTTGAGAAAACTTGTGTCTAGCAATAATTTATTTCTCTTGATTCAATTGCTGGGTTAAGTATAAGAGGCTAATTGAACAAGACACTGAATTCAACATTGAAATTTTGCCTAGAGGTTTAAGGAAGGAAAAAAAATTACACTAAGGTATAAATTTAAAGAAAAAATAATGTGACTGGAACTTACATTTTTACCTGTACTATGAAACAGTAATATTTTAGGCACTTGAAGCTGTTCTGTGCTATTTTAGCTAAGCAGCAGTAGCTGCATTTTCACACTCACCTGCTCACTGCACTGTAAACCAAAAGGTGTGTAGTTCACACCAAATTAAGCGTGAATCACTTGTAACAATAGTCACACCAAAATATGGTGTGATGCGCACACCTCATCGTTTGGGTGTGAAGTACACACCAAATTTAGTGTGAATTCTCACCATAATCACTATGAGCTCATACTTACATTAATGCTGAATTAATTTAAGTTATATTAATTCTAGTATTACATATCAACATTTTTTTCCAAAAAGAGATTGGTGTGATCCCAGATCTCATTAATCAGATGACTAAAATCTTAGTCTACTCTCTTAGCACACAAGTGTACAAAACATTTATAAGGTAGATTACAATGATAATAGCATTGGTTTTTACCTGCACATGAATATAATTAATGTTCGGTAAAGGGTCCATGCTATTCCATTGAGTGTGAATTTCACACTAGGAAGAAAGTGTGAAGGACACACTATGCATAGGTGGTGGGCATTCACACCACCAGTTTGGTGTGAATTTGGTGGGTTTTCACGCTACAATTTTTACAGTATGGATATATCAATGCATGATTTCAGTTGTATTCTCTGCATGAATTTCAAATAAGAACAATACTGTTGGGTATGGAGTATAATTATGACAAGCAGCGAATTAGTCAATTTTTGACTTACTATAACTGCCACTAACTCAAACAGAATAAACTCCTGTAAGTTAATAAGGTCTAATAACGAGTCGACCTTCAAGTGAATACAAAATGTGAGGGTCAAAATACAAATGGCACATGTACATACATTCACACATATATGAATGATATGCTTCAGTGTAAATTGCAGGCAAGCCATTGCGCACAAGTAAGTAAAGAACTAGGTAAAATTTAAACCATAAATATGATAAAAATTGATTTTTGCCATTAAATGATATGTATGCGAAAAGTATGCCATGTTGTAGCTCCTGTTAGCCTAGTTTAGGAAGGAACAATTCAGTCCATTAATTTAGGACAAACATATCATATCATGGTAACTGCTCCCTCCAACTATTTGTGATTGAAAAACAACAATCGTAAAACGAAGCATTTCTAAGGAATTATCAACAATTTTGAGCCTAACCATGAATTGAGACTTGGGTGCTGCTGTAGTAATGAAAAAAACTGTAGGGAGTAGATAAAAATTAAGATAATTATTGTTATTATTATTATTATTATTATTATTATTATAAGGTTATATGTGGGAAACTTGGAAGATATTGGGTCACAACTCAGAGAATTGAGCAATTATGGCTAAAATTGCAGGAAGAGGGGAGGAGGTTTGATTTCTTTGTGATGACTAAAACACTATCATGTTAATATTTTCTGGACCTCTTTGATTGAGAGAATTTCTTTCTAGCTCATTTTAATTAAATGACATTATGATCACGGAATATATAACAGTATTTTCATCAAAATATTGATAATAATTAATGTCCTCTTTACTGGAAACATGAAAGAAAATGCCAGAATTTAGTGAATCCTGAATCTTAAATAGTGGATGTGGACAACCAGTATGTGACATAGTTATAGTCCAAAAATATGAGTGGAGTGGTATTAAAGAGAATCTTCATAGCTAACAAAAAAGATAACCTTAAAAAATTTTTTTTTAAATTGGATGTTATTAAAATTTGGAATAGTTTTGAAATTTATAGCCTTTATAAATCATAAATAATACAACAAGTCATTCAAAGAAAGAAAAATAGTTGATAATGTAACTCTAGGAATCTGTCATCATTACAAACAAAATTATTCTATAACCTTGTTTATAGTGGTTACACAAGCAAAAATATTATCACTGAAGAAAGCTAGAATATTATTATACAGTCTAACTGGCTATAATGCTACAGTTATTTTTTGAAAATCCGTTACATGAATTCTTTATCGATTGGGATTTCACTGATTGGCAATATGGGTGTACTGCCATAGCATTAATTTACATGCAACAGTGTTAAGTGGAATTCTACTGTAGAAGGTAATATTGATTGGTTTAGAAACTAATGTTGTACGTGGTCCAGTATACAGTGACATGGACAACTATGCTCAATACGTGAAAACAAGTAGAGTCAGTAGTATACATAGGTTTGACTGTCTGAACACTACCATAAATATTTACCTCTACCTGTTCTACAAGATATGTATACTATCCTTAAAATACACCTCACTTGACTTAAAAGACATCCTGTACTCACTCTGTAGTTTCTTATTGTAATTCATGATAATTTTGTATTGTTAGACTTCAATCAGGTATAGGAATAGTTATGCTTCTTCATGCCATGTTGTTGCAAAGTTGCTTAGAGCTAGTTTGGAAATCGTACATTGCTGTATCTATTCATTGTGTCCTCTTAAAAGCTGCCTCTCTTTAATCACTTTTTTTTTTACAAATTTGTGTTTGTATACAAATTTAAAAGTGTTCATTTCTTTGTTGGTGTCTTATTATAGTAGATTTTTTTCATTTCTGACCAGCAGATTGAATATAGAGAGAAGAACAAGTTGTATTCGGAATATAAGATAATGGACTGACTTTTTCACATTCATTTGAGTGTTATTGCCATACATTTAATCAGGCATAACTCAGTAGTTGTCCCCGGTGATAACCTTTCCGAACCTGTGAACTTATTGAATCAATTCTTTAATCTACTAACTATTTACCTGTGTAGCAATAAAGCAGCTGTAATTCTAGGACTACTTTAACATCTGCCATTATTTACTCCATGTAGGCAAAGTAGTTGTCGGAGCCTTGACTCAACTTATTCATGGACTAGCCAGCCGCTCCCGACGACGCTGCCACCAGAATCAACAGAGCTCAAGCAGAGTTTTAAATCTAGCTCGATATTTAAAGAACTGATGAGACGCATGCGTGACTGGCTATTTGAGTCCTTTGTCACTCATGCGCACATACGAAATGAAAGACGATCCACCGGAAGTCCAGGGCTCAAACTAACACACGAAATAACACACACTCAACTATGCACACGCTGCTCATAAGATATACACACACAATGACACAATGACAATGTTCTCCTTGATCTTCTCTTTCTCTTTATTCTTCTCTCTTATTCTTCTCTTTTGTGGCCACACCCACACTACACAGCAGCTAACAAACCATAACAATGTTCAATCATCCTAAAACTGAAAATATATTTTTTAATTGTATAATTCCGTAATAATTGAAGCATCATGCAGTATATTTCTTTATTGCTGCTGTGTTTGGATTAGATGATGAGTCAACTTACTGTACTAACTGTAGTTCATTAACCCTCTTCAAAACTTACAAACTCTCATATTATAATACAAGTGCTGTAAATTGATTAATTTGTACATCCAATGAAATTTGTCACTCTAACTGATTGATTATTCTATTTTTTTATCTTTTGTGGATTCTTCAATTAAAACACTCAGTGGTACAGAACTAGGTTTGGTCTTCAGTGGTACAGAACTGTAGGGAGCACTGTCGCCTGAACAGATACCATTTAATTGTTTACATATTATTTTATGGAAGTTCATCACTTCAACAATCTGTTTATTGTAGATCTCATGCCACTCAAACTTCTAGAACTTTCTAACTAATTTTAGGCACTCACATTAATATTTTAATGCATTATGTGATCCCTAAAGCTGTACAGTATTTAACTCGCACTCAGTGCTCACTCCCTTGTTCTCTTGCTTGCTATCATTACACTTTTGCCTTGTTGATATTTACATTTTGAGCTTGCTTAAGCAGGGGACCTGGTGGCAGATTTATACAGTTGGCTAGACTTGTGGGGTTAACTCTGTACCAAAGCCCTACAAGAACTAGTTCTTAGTCTTCAATACAGACCATTAGATTTCAGTAGAATATAACTGCTGAACCCTCTCCATGTTCTAGATTATATAATAATATTGAACACAGCGATATTTTTCTCATATTTTTCTCCTCATAATTAGCTATGCACTATTCTCAGAACTATTTAAATCTCTTATAATATGAAACAAAGTCGGGGGACCAGGTACATATTTTCTGAATATTTATTGATTCTAATTAATGAACAATTATGTTATATCAATTCAAAACAAACCAAAGACGTTTCGATTCCGTAGATTTTTTGTCAGTTGGACAATGAATAAACTTAAAAACATGTTTTTTATATAAACAAGTCTGAGCACTACTTTTTTTAATTTTTTGGTTATTCTTAAGGAATCAAGCAATGAAATAGGTGGATGTGTCTTCATAAAACATGAAAGAGAAAATCACTGGAATATAATATTAACACAATACTACAATTCCATCATCAATTTATTACTATTCAATATATAAAGCAAAACTCCCCTTTGAACAACTTCCATCACCCCTGCCAACATACCAACCACTCTATATAATCATTTTTGAGTGGAATTTCTATGTGTGAGTGTGTGCCAAAGTACATGATGGTGACTAGTATTTGGCAGTACTCCAGTGTTGTTGAATTTAGCTGCTTCAATGACAAAAATAACTCTTTCTGATTCTCTGTTCATAGCACGCCATATTCTTTTAGACACTAAATGTGTCAAAATTCTCTTAAGTTTACTATGCAATCTTCCAGTGCTTCATGTATTTTAATATACGCTATTCATTCTTTTATAAACTATGTGTAATATTAATAAACTAGGGCTATGGGGTTACTGGAATTATTTTGGATAGCTACTTCATAAATAATGCACGTACTTTTAAATGTGAGCATCTACTCTATAAACTAATCACTTCTTTTGCAAAGTTTAATTGCATTTTAAAAAAATAAGCCCTCATTTTGTAAATTGCATATAACATATGTAGCTAGCTGGACAAGTCAGAATGGAAAACTTCTATTAGGTTAGCATGTAGCTACACACTTCAATTAGGGAAAACAAATGAGAATATTGATAAAAAAAAGTGGCCCTGGTTATTATGTATCCACTACCCGATGTGTTAAAGAGGGTATATCTACTAACTAGTACTCTTCTTTAGGGATATTAGATTAACTTTGTTACAATATTGATTCATCGACTCTTAATGGTGGGGAGTAACCATCTCATGACCAATGAATACAATTATAAAACAAGTTTTCACACAATTACATTAACAACAAATATCTCATTAATATTATTTAACACGGAAGAAGTTTTAATTTTTTAGTTTTTGAATGTTTGCCAGTTACGAGGATATGTAAAACATTTATAAAAATGTTATGTTTATACTGTCAATTTAGGAAAAAATGTTCCCACATGTCCGGAGCCTGCCATGCCCTTTTTTTTTTTTTTTTGCAATTTTTTTACTATGATTAAATTTAATAACAAATTTCCTACAAATTTTGACATAATTCAATAAAAATTAATAGTATACATTATATTATTATAGTCAAGAAAAATATAAATTTGATGTATTTAATTAATCAGATGCAAAATACATTCTTATACATACCTTTAAGTCTCTCGCCCCACTCTTCCCATAGTATTCAATGAGTTAAGGTTCCAACAGTTGAATGTAATGTATAGAATTAGACTCAGTGGTTACAGATATGCAATTACAATGTTATGTAGTTCTAATTTATCTACTACTGTTATAAAACTTAACAATGATGTGAAGTTTATTAATTGTAAACAGGTTCCTCATGTTTAACAGTTTCATAGTGAGAAGTGGACTCTCCAACTGTCACTTGTCCATAAGCTGCACATTCCTCCATCTCCATTGTGGTAGACCTGACATGATAACATTTTATATTTTCTCATGATATATGCATTTTTTTGTCTTACTATAAAATTGACAATACAATATAATTTTTCTTGTAATTATGGAAGATTATTCTTAAGTTATTTTCATTCTGTTACAACAGTCTAATGCTTCATACAATATTATTGATTCTTCCCTTATTGAGTTCTGATGACTGACTGACTGACACTGAGTGACTGACATACAACTCTCATGGACACCTGTGTCTATGTAGATAATGTGAGACTGAAATTGAAGTAGTTATTGAATTCAAGTATCAATATTCTATGTGCAAAGTAGTAAGTTAATAACTTTAGATTTTAAAACAACTATATTATGACATAGCATAATATTATGTGTGATAAAAATGAAAGATATCTTTGAATATTAGAAGTATTTCTAGACAATGTAAGTGAAATCCACAATGGTGGTTACATTTGGACTAACTTAGTTTGTATGTTTGTTCTATTTCTAGTATTATAATTATGATAAAAATAACAGCAGCAAAAAAAACAGTAAATATGTATTTGTGACATCTTACTTTTCATGACTGTTTCTTGTTCTCCAGCAATATATTCCAATTCCAATTATTACAAATAATATGCAGAAAGCCATAGTGACAACCATAGTTACAACTATGGCAACAGCTAGACCTGAGTACACATGTTAATATTAAGTCATGTTTCTAGTAATATTTTACATTAAACTGAATCTGAGAATAAACCTAAATACTAGAGAAGTTTGCAAATTCAATTTTATGAAAAAGCACATGAGTGTATAATGCAGTCAGGCTTGATTAAGCACATATAAAAAGCAAAAGCAATTAATTTCAGCTACCTATGCCCATACCTTGAGCATAGATGGCACTGGCTAATACTTAATTAAATGAATCTGGTTAAGAAAGTAAATTTAAAAAGGACATAGTTTATAATTTTAATTTATGAGCTTTACACAAAATCAATTTGTTTTAAATATAAGAAATAATTGTAGCATTGGAATGATCTGCTTTGTGGGGACCACACCCCACAACAGTATTATTCTGTATGTATGCTTGTATGTTATTTGTGTGTTAGTTTCAACAGTTGTAGTAGCAGCTGTATTTTATGTATTATTTTTGTGTTGCCTAGGTTACTTGTTACAATTTGTGTGAACGTTTGTTCTCTCATCTGGTTGGTTTCTTTTCTTTTCTTGTGATCCCATTGGCAGTCTATAAAAGGGCTGACCAGGGACAGTCTGGGGCTCAGACTCTCTGATTGAGACACTCTCTCCATTATCTATATGTGGATTTATCAAAATTAAGTTAAAACTTGAACCGACAAGGAAATTAGTATAGCATTGTTGGGTGGACCTAGCCAAAGAAGCAGAGGGCCCGACATGAAAATATAATACTTAACATGAAGAAAGTAAATCTATATAACAAGACAATCCTCTAAAATTGATTGTATTTAGAAACTTAAATATTTCTCGTGTTCAATCATTATTCACTTATTTTACCACATCTTGATAAATTTAATAGAGAGGGATAACATTGGAACAGCTTAAGCACTCTCGATATGAAAAGCAATTACTTGAAATTCCTTGTTGTTGAGAGCTTCCAGGTATATTAGATAAAACTAGTGGACCATTCCTAGTCCTGTATCCTGATACTGATATTCCATTAACTATTGATACAGCAGACACTTCTATAATGTATTGTCTGTCAGTCACTAATGAAATTACAACTGAAGAAACAGAAGAGGGAACAGTTACCATCATTTCTTCATTGTTGTGTGTCTCTCTATAGTAAACTACAATATTAGACAAAGTTCAGCAATGGTCCAAGACACTTGAATAGAAGTTGAGCTGAGAATCCTTACTGTGACACTTTGCACTTTTGCTATATTTAATAATACAAAGAATTTTGAACAAGTGATATCTGCATAGTTCTGCTTTCATCATTGAAATTATTATACCAATAGTTTTAAAAATATTTTCCCACAACATAGTGGCCAAGCTTATAATTGAATTTATAAAAAAATATTATTTTAAAACATTTGCACAAAATTCACAGCTTTTTATTTAATCTTTCATTAAGTATAACTATGTTTATTACCTACATTAATAACTATTTGCTGATGAATTAAAGTCAACCAATTATAATAATTTCTATGAAAGTATTCATGACTAACCTGGTCTACTAAGAGTAGTAATATTATCTGTAATAACTGCTGCTGGACCCTCTCCACCTCCAGTAGTGGCAGAGACTGTAATGTTAGACACCAGTGTGTTAGGAGTGAGGTTAGCGATAGTGAAGTTGGTGGTTGGTTACACAAAGTATCACGGGTGGATAAATGAAATTCTGATATGTTGGAGGTATAATAATATATGTTGTGCATGGATGGATGGCATGTGGTATCTTAACACTAAGTGAATGTGTTGGTTTTTCTCCTAAAAATTTGATTTTTAGGCTTTCCCTCACTTTTTCTTATACAATGCAAGTCTTAATTTAAGAGCTACTAGTAGTTGATTATTTATAACAGAAGCTATATTTAGTATGGTAAGTAATTTATATGGTGTTTTTTAGGCTTGCACTCAGTTTCTACACATACTATGGCTGTAAGTAAGTCTTACTTTTAAAATTATCTAATTACTGAAAATGGCTCTTGGAAAGCAAATGGAAGCAAAATGGGTGACTAGAGAAGCAAAGTAGGTCATTCAATTGAGCAAAACAAAAAACTGCAAAATAGGAAATAAAAAGCAGGTGTCTAGGACTCATTCTGACTTCACTAACATACTTACAGATGTAATACAGTTTGCAGTTGTCCATTTCATTAATAACATGATGGAGACATGTTGTATTACTAAAATAATATCAAACAGCTTATTTCACATCAAAAAAACTTACTACCTTCAAAAGTTCTTATATCACCACTAGTGTTAGAGAAAAGTCCAGTACCCACACTGTTGACTCCAGCTACAGTGAAGGTGTACTGAGTGAAGGGCTTGAGGCCAGTAATTAGATGAGTGGTAGCATTAGACTGTGTATTGATATATTTGTTTCTATTAGTTCCTTCTCCATACTGAATTATGTAACTGAAACATCTATCTCTGTCCACGTGAGAGTAATACTAGTAGACATTATTAAACTAGCAGTAGGTATTCCAGGACTACCAGAAGGAACTGTGATATCAAATACAAATGGTGGATAATTAACTAGGACATACTTAAATTTCCATGTTACCAGAAATTCAAATAGAACTTTAACAACTTGAATTTATAAGAAAATGTATTATAAAATTAGATAAGATATAATTATAAAAGATTGTTGTACTAAAAGATTGGGTCAAAAAGAATGTATACGATGTATTATGTAAAGACTATTTTCATTGCTTAGCTATATCAGTTTTATACAACAGCAATTTTAATGGTAATTCAAGTAATAGAATCATGTATGAGTATCAATAGCAGGAATCACTTTGCATAGATCTTTTGCTATTTGATGTCAGTTTAATTCCAGCTAGTGAGAGCTACAGTAATGTGTAACTATACTTTAAGTTTTCAAACTAAAATCTATTTCCTTCACAAAAATGAAATAAACACATCTAAAAACAAATCTAATGGCAAGTTTTCAAGATAATACTTACCATCTTCAGCTGTTCTTATCATTTCACTTGGATCGTAGAAAGGTCCAGTACCCACACTGTTGACTCCACCTACAGTGAAGGTGTACTGAGTGAAGGGCTTGAGGCCAGTAATTAGATGAGTGGTAGCACTAGATGGAGTAGTGATTGTTATGTTTCTATTAGTTCCTTCTCCATACTGAATTATGTAACTAGTGATGACTCCATTCCTGTCTAAACAATCTATCTCTGTCCATGTGAGGGTAATGTTTGTGGACATTATTACACTAGCAGTAGGTACTCCAGGACTACCAGTAGGAGCTGTGAAATAATCCAGCACTCAATACAGTTTGTTGCAATTGTGTCAATGCTTACCTGTCTCTGTGGTAGTCAGAGTTGTAGTTCCAGTGCCTTCTAATTCAGCTGAATTATTTCTACAAGTGACGATAACAGAGTATTGAGTACCAGCCTCCAGATTACCAATAGTTACTGAGTTACTGGTAGTAGATCCTGTTCTAGCCGGGACTCCTTTACAAGTAGTACTAGTCAATGTAACTGTGTACATGTCTACTGATAAACTATTGGTAGGTTGAGAGAAGGACAGAGTAGCTGATGTAGCAGTCACTGATGATGAAGATATACTTGGTGGCAATACATCTAAAATTACCATTGTTTATTATAGTCAATTAAAACAAGTGTTACTTAGTAATAAGCAGCTGCTATGACATCCATTACTTTCTATTGGTTACTCCATATATGTGAATAGTAATTTACATTATTGGAGTAAGTGAAATACAATTTGAATACTATGAGCACTTTGACAATAGTATTTAGGGAAGTTACAATATACAAAAAAATCCAAAAAAACATTTTCGGGTCCGTTAATGCTAGTACTGAAGCTATACCAAATACTGAGTCACCGGACAACTACAATTACTTTATCAACACCCCAATCAACATATACAAAAGAATAGCTTAAAGCCTATTAGAGTTTCATTGGCTATATAATGACCTGTTTGGGTCGGCAATTATAGTGGTACATTGTATGACAGAAGATGATGAAAAACTGGTATTGACTGCATGTGTGAGACATTCACAGTCAGTCACTAAGCCTTTGGTGGCTGTACAAAAATGGAATTACTATTTGCAGCAGGCCCAGGAGAGGCCTGTTCTCATTATTATGGCAGCACTGTTTTTGAGAAGTACACGAGTCATTTTTTAGGCAATTGCCTAAATAAACTTCTCAATCATGTGCATAGTTTCACCTACATGGAAAAATGTCACTATTGCTGACATTGATTTTACTGCTCCTGCTACAAAAGGGGACATTAGAAAGCAATTTAAGCAAATACATTTCTGGACAAAAGTATGTGCTGATACCGTCGCCTTCAGAAGATCAATTGGCTACTTTAATCCAAGAGTTATCTAAGACAAGTACACTAAAACTACTTTACGAGTTATTATGTGTTATAAATACTGACTTCTCTCCAACACAGTTTTTTTTATTTGCAATAAAATAGCCTACCTACAGTACTATACATATAGCTTGTTCACACACACATACTATATATATATACAGTAATATGTTTCAAAGTTGATCATAATAATACATACAACAGAAAGTAATGGTATAACCTAATATTTTAGAGTGAAACATTTCTATAACAGCATGAATGATTACATGTAATCATAGTCTTAAAATAATCTTAAAATTTAGGTTAAAGTCTTTTTAGTTTATAAGTTAAATGTTACTTTGAAACATGGATGTTACATTATCAATTGAAATCACAATGTAAAACTATATATAGTATTTAGAAAATTAGGAATAATAGTACATGCAAAAATATTGTATTCTTTGTAGCTAATAATGTCACATGTATATAATTCAATAATGATAAAAAAATCATTTTCAGTAGTAAGTACTATGGTAGTTATTGGATAAATTGTTTAAAATTATGGGAATGTTGATTTACAATCACATTAAAAAATGCAAAGCTAACATCAGATACACTAAATAGCTATCTAGTGTACTGTAGTGCTGAGGGTTTGCACCTTTGGTGCTTCAATTTTATTATTTCATGTATATCTAAAATAGCTTGCACTTAAATTAAATTTAGCAAAAAAAATATGGAATTTCTTTCTTACCTCAATTTTCATGAGAAGTGATCATTTATATTCTGATATCTAATGACAAGAATCTCCTGACAAAAATCACTCAGTTAGAAACAAATAGCTGCTTTTGTTGAAATTACTTATGGTAAAGGGTTATCAATACATAGTAACCACTCGATGCAACTTTCTATCACTTTAATAACAACAACAACAAGAATTTCTAAGAAAGTATAGCTCAGTTTAGAGCCACTTGCTTACTACAGAAAATTGGGGGAAGCCTAAAAAGCTGTAAAAAGCAGGAAATGTTTTATTTTTAAGCAGTAGCAGCAAAACAACACACAACACTGCCATACACACACATGACACACATACACACACACACACACACACACTTATGTAGTAGATATACCAAAACAATACTTAAATTGTATTTTTTTCTCGTTAAATATTGAATGGGTTTTTTTTAACAAGAGCAATACTGGATATACAGCTATGTCAAACAGTGCAATAACCAAGATAACCTACCACTGCCACTAATTTTTATTGAAAATGAACCGTGGTAAATTTGTAAGAATTAATAGTGTCAGATCATGCTAGAGACAAACTAATTCCAAGGAATGAATGATTACATATCCCTAAATGATCCAGGTACAGGTAAAGATTGATAAATCTTAGAATTCTGTTTAGTTAAGTATGGTAAAGAGTAGACAACCAAGCAAAGGGTCAGAGTACAACAGTGACATACGTATATCCAAACATATAAAAACAGTCCCGAATTTTTATTATGTTAATCTGATCATTCTTGCTCAATTCACTCGCCAATTACGCAACATTTCATTTAAAATTACTAAGCAATAATTGTATCTATAATGCTAAATATTTATGCCAGTGCTATACTTTTGAATTCACTGTAGTAAATATCTTTACAAAAAGATTGTGTTGATAAACTTAGATATTACAAATCCCTTCTTACCTCTTATAGTCAGATTTTGAGACACAGCTGGTACACTCAGATATGTGCCAGTAGTAGCTCTCACACGAACAGTGACACTGTACCCAGTAGTAAAAGTCCCAGTTGTGTAATTAGTTGCAGTCACTTCAGTACCACCAGTATTGACATTCATAGTGTTTATATACACATGATATGTAGCTCTGGAGGCGGCATTAACTGGAGGAGTCCAGGTGGCCTGTACTCTCCTATTACTAATCTGTCTCAATACAATATTATTAGGAGGATCTGGATCTGGAATGAAGTAGATTAAATGTAAAATAATATATTAGTTGATGATGTACTTGGAAGACACTATAGTTTGAAAAACTAGATGGTTTGATGTTTCAACAGCCTTGTGATATTCACCTTACTTTAAGTACACAGCTGTGGGTTTATACTTGCAAGTAATCCACTTATGATTATGTATTACAAGTGCATGTGAAGCAAATGTTAACATATATAAAAGGTGTGGCTTTCTTGCTACACTCTTCTATTTGTAATTATACATTGTGCAGAATGGTTGTTTTAAAAAGGCGCATTGCTTGAAACTGGTTAGTTACCTGCAATAGCTGTATATGCAAATATATAGTTACCATAATACTCCAATAAATAATTCGAAGTGTCAGACGGGATGGAGTGACCGTTCACAAGAAAAGCTTTGTACAAATAAAATAATATATTTACCTTTATGCGAAAGGACTATGATAGTCCATTACATAATACCATGATATTATTTTGTGCATTTCACACTATTATTAAAAAAAAACTACAACAACTCTTCTGTGTGCAATTTAAATACTCTTTGAGGTACAAAGTTATGGTTTGATTTTCTAATCCATTGCAGTTACCACAGCAACTATGGTATTAATATATACATTTGGAAATATTATAATAGCACTGAATACTGTTTTTTATTACCTTGTATTATGAGTACTGGTGATGTTACTGGATTTGGTGTATCAGCATTACTAACAGTGTATGTGTAAGTTCCAGGTAGATATCCTCTCACTAGTAGAGCAACTCTATACATGCGACTCCCACATGATCCAGTACCTACAATAGCCTCTCCTCCTCCATCAAAAAATGCACCACCACCTGCCAGTCTTGTATTTCTATCAACCATAACATTATTCCTTCTCCAAATCACTGATGTAGCTTGACTTCCTGTAGTTATTCCTTCTATTACTAACTGTAAGTTATCACGATCAGCTAATTCTGAAAGGTAATCCATTTCAAGTTGTACAGTGACATTAGTAATAGCACCTGAAACATTACAGTATTGTAAAGTATTGATATACATAATAATATTAATAACTAAAGATTAACAATTACATTTACAGTATTTACTTCTGCATAATTTCTATTTTATCTGAATTTCCTAATAGTTCTGAATTTGCACCGATGTTTCCTTCAGATAAGAGGAGAAAAAACATACACACGAGGCATCAATAAATTTAAACTTTATAGTCTAGACTGACATTGAAGACTTTATCTAAGGAATCATGCTTGAGCTGTTTAAGAAATAACCTGGACAATATATATTAGTTTGACTAGGTATAGACATACTTGATTATTAAAGTTCTAACCACTAGTCATAAATGTTTTATTACATCTAATGTTTTGGCTGCTGTTTTGGCTATATATAGCAAAACAGGGCAACAATGCTATGAATAGGGACACTGGGATACTTCCTGGGGTGTACAAGAACATCATAGCTTGAGGTGTTGCTAAACCACCAAACATATTTATAGCTTCCACATAGTTACTGTATAATTACTAGCAATTACTATTATTTATGTTTCACTAATGATGGTTAGCTGAATAGCAGCTGAAATGTTTGATTAATAAAACATTTATGACTAGTGGGGAGTTCCAAGGATTTGAAGGAGATATTTTATAATGTATTGTGGAGGCTAACTAAACAGTATGACTATTATAGCCATTAGCTTAGTAATACTAAGAACCTGAGCTTACATCAGATACTTGATGTAAAAATTACTGGTGAGTACTTGAAATTCATTTAATAAGATATGCTCATTGTGGGATAGGCAAACATTAATATAAATTAAATTTGAGCTTCAGGCCTTGGATGTAGTTATTAGGAATACCTCATTGTGAAATATTTGGAACAATTTTTTTTTTCACTTTAATTAGTTTTAGTCTAATTTACCTTGCAAGAAATATTTCAAATATGTGCAGAAATACCATTCTTTTTATCATTTTATTTACTGCATACAAATTATATTTTTGTTCAGTTACTTACAATTGGCTGAAGATCAAATATGCCTATTAGTCTGTTAACACTATTACTTAAATAATATATTAACAGTTCTGGACTCTTTAAAATGACTAATAAATGTTTTTACATTCTATAAGTATTAAATTATGAAACAAATTGGAAGATGTTTTTCTGTTAGAACTTAGCATTTAGTGGCACACAGCCAAGTTTGCATCACATGTTGTATAAATCAAGATTCCTTACTGCATACTGTATTTTGTAAATAGATATTTAATATACAGACTTCTGTATTATGCTATACATAAGGTCATGAACTATTAAATATACTATTATAGGTTAATTTCCTCTGATAAAAAAATGAAAAATATTTTTAATATAACAAAGAGAGATTTTGTTTGAAGCTTTCAAATTTAGACTCAATCTGATTGAGTTATTTAAATAGAATACAGTCAAATTTGATCAAACTTGAAAATTCTACTTATTTGAATATTGACATACACACACAATAGAATAATATGGTTACTTTTATACTAATAAAAGCTGACTTTTGCTACTACAAGAGCCGTATGCAAAAAATTGTTCAGAACACAACAATATAGGCTACAATTCACATTTAAGTTTATATTTAACCATTGAGTTTAAGTTAATGTTCTAGCTATTGTTAGGAAGGCTTCATGCCTTTATCAAGGTTTGATGTAGTATTAGGAATACCTCATTCATTGTGAAATATTTGGAACAATTTTTTTCACTTTAGTCTTAGTCTGCTGGTCCCTCTCCGCCTCCAGTAGTGGCAGAGACTGTTATGTCAGACACCAGTGTGTTAGGAGTGAGGTTAGGGATAGAGAAGTTGGTATTGTTAGTAGTTTGTAGTAATTGATGAGTTCCATTTAGAGAGTACCTGATGATATATTGAGTGAGAATTCCATTGAGTTGTTCTGGTACTTCCCAAGATAGGAATGCAGATATTGTTGTTGTCTGCTGAACATTATGAACTGCAGTAGGTTCTATGAAAATTTATAATAATCATTTCAAGACTATTTCAAGCTAACTAATTGTGCTGGTAGAGGCTTTTACACTGTATATCTCTCAAAATATTAATGTTAAATAAGGTGTCCAATAAACTGGTGTTATGAACATGGACCCAAAACTTTCCTTTACTCTCCTTTATTTGTGCTGTATGCAATTTTCAAAATACACCAATAATTGTAGAACATAAATTAATACAAATGAGTTGGATACAGGGCAATTGTTCAAACATTAAAAGAGGAAAATAAGCCACAAATCTCTAGTCTTGTCAAAGTAACGATGGTGAACCAAGGAGATAAAGATAATAGGAATTTCGAATTATTTAGACAAATAATTCATTGAGATGATTAAAAATTACTACATTTTGCGGATCGTTACCACCAGAGTGCATGTCATTACTATCAAATGGGAGAGGGAAGAGGGGGGAGGGGGTGAGGGGTTGCTTCCCGACCAAGTTTATTTAAAAAAGTATTGTACCAATACATGCAATTCAGTCTACAAGACAACTGTAGGCTAATTCACTGCAGTTACTACATCTGTGGGCTATTAAATTAATGAAATCAGTTTATACTGGCAATTCAAATATCTTCATCATGAAGTCTCAGCCCTCATATCTCAGGGTTGTACAACATGAATAATGGTTTAAAATTAGTGATGTGCTATACCACAAAGGTGACAGGCTTCATTATGAGGTACAATTTTGCTCATAATTTATTTTTTTGTTCATCTCAGTAAACTATAGTAACATAATTACCTATCTGCTGATACTTATTATCTATTCAAAGCTATTTGGTCTACAGTTTTTGAGAGTAAGTAATTTTAACCATTAATAATTTAAGAAAAGTCAAGCAAGCATTAATTTATTACTTGATTCAATTGCTGGGTTAAGTATAAGAGGCTAGTTGCACGAGGCACTGATTTCAACAGTCAAATTTTGCCAAGAGATTTATGAAAGGAAACAAATTACACTAAGGTAAAAAATTAAAAAAAATAGTGTGACTGAAACTTACATTTTTTTCTGTACTACGAAACGTAAATATACAACAGGGCACTTAAAAGTTTTAAAATCTATACCTAAAATGTTGACTTCAAGCTGCTACTATTTACTTGGTATAGACATCATTCAAACTAATTTTTTTAAAAGTAGCTACAAATATGTAGCCTTGACTAACAATTTTAGTCTATAAATTATGAAATCACTTTCATACCACCATTTCATGAGTAATATTAGCTTCTCTAGTCTGACTATCTACATGACATGACAAATGCACTGAAGAATGGCCAAAATTAAAATTACATATGGTAAAAGTTTTCACTAACTACTCACTGCAATTGTTTGACTTGAAAAACAAGCATTATATGCAAGCATTAAATTTCCTGCACAGGATGATTCGGGCAGGAAATGACAAGTTTTTTCAGTGGTACAGCTGTAGTTGCTGAAAAAAACTAGAAGAAAAATGGTGTAAAGGCAGCAAATATATTTTTTTTCTAGTTAACATTTAGTTACTTGATGCTGTTCTGTGCTACTTTAACTAGAAAAAAGATATATTTGCTGCCTTTACACCATTTTTCTTCTAGTTTTTTTTCAACAACTACAGCTGTACCACTGAAAAAACTTCACACTCACCTGCTCACTGGATATATCAATGCATGATTTAAGTTGTATTCTCTGCATGAATTTAGAATAAGAACAATACTGTTGGGTATGGAGCATCATTATGACAAGCAGCAAATTAGTCAATTGTTGACTTACTATAACTGCCACTAACTCAAACAGAAATAAACTCCCGTAAGTTAGTAAGGTCTAAATGGGTCCTCAGAAATTCAGATAAGTAAGAAACTACCTAATTCCTTACTTATTTTGATGACATGGGTATAAATTGATAAACCAAAGAATTTTACTAAGGAGTCGGGTGAGGGTCAAAATACAAATGACACATGTACATACATTTGCACATATACAGTGATATGCTTCAGTATAAATTGCAAGCAAGCCATTGCGCACAAGTAAGTAAAAAACTAGGTAAAATTTAAACCATAATGTTGATTTTTGCCATTAAACTATAGATATGCAAAAATATGCCATGTTGTAGCTCATGTTAGCTTAGTTTAAGAAGGAGCAATTCAGCCCATTTAATTTCAGGACAAGCATAATCATGGTGACTGCTCCCTGCAATGCAACTATTTGCGATTGAAAAACAACAACAACAACAATAAAACAAAGCATTTCTAAGGAATTATCACACAGTTTTGAGCCTAACCCTGAACTGAGAATTGTGTGCTGCTGTAACAACAAAAAAACTGGAGGGGGTGAAATAAAAATTATGGGCAACTAATACATGAATGTGCTTTAAGCTATTTTTAGATAAACAGTAACTGTAATTCACAACACTTTCAATGATAATGTTACATCTATGGTTAGTTGTTCTGTGGTAACAATCAAATATCCTTGTCTCTAATAATATAAATCTATTCTGTCAATATTAAAGCTCGTTCTAGCTCAGCACTTCAGTTGTACCAATATGGTTTCCATTCTCAATTTCTTGGTGTTCTCTCCAAGTTTGGAACAAACCCAGACAGTACTGTGTGCCTTGCATTTATGGGAATGCTTGTCTGTAAGTATGGGTGCTAATAGTATACTCTTTTTTGCTGGACTTACTGCCTCCAGGACCACCACACCACCTCGAGCTGTCCCCTCAACCTACCCGTCATGGTTCCCGACGTCCCAGCTTGGCCAGCTACAGGCGTGCTGCCTATGCGCTCGCAGGCCCAGAGTCGCAGCTCTATATGTCGGTGGTTACTTAATAATATGCATGGTTTAACTGAAACTGGCAAATTAATTGAAATATTCTATAATTTGATTGATTCTGTATATCTTTACCCGATTGTCATGTGCTACTACAACATTTACGATTCTTCTGTGTTAATGTTTGTACTTTATACAATCAGAAAAAGTTAACATTACAAGCATAGTGGATAGGCCTGTTCAAGTCTGGAGATATTACTGTCTTTTTCCCTTTGTTTTTGTTAGTAGTTTTTGCATGATAGTTTGGCTGAGTTGGTATATCTTTACCCGATTGTCATGTGCTACTACAACATTTACAATTCTTCTATGTCAATGTTTGTACTTTATACAATCAGAAAAAGTTAACATTACAAGCATACATCTCCAGACCTTGTAATTTATCTTACAGGAGACCTTAGCTACCACAAGCTAAACAGTTTCCATATGTTATCTTAGCTACACATTTCTTTGAATTCAAAAACAGTAATAATTTCTGATCCAAAACGCTCCTTTGCATCTAACAAGCTGAAAAATTAAAAGTGTGATGAGACACACTGAAAAGCCAATTGTGTTTTCAGTTTTTTTTGGTTTTAAGAGATTTTTAATTCTATAATATAATATATAGAATCTACTATTATCATCATGAATTATGGAAATAGAAGCTTCTTCAGGTAAATACATCATGTCATGTCATTATAGTTTTATGTAGTAACTGGGCATGGTCACTCACATATATATCAAACATATACCCCATTTTCAATTGTCCACCCCTCGCTCGTTTCACTTGCTCACCAATAAGCAGCATATCTATATACATCACCACATACCATTCTGACCTCCTACAAGGAGAGAATAAGAGAACACTTAACTAAAACTAAGTAGCTCTTTTACATTCACTATCATTAATACTGTAAAATATATTATTAAATGACTACATGCACAATTTACATGCTGCACACATTCTAGTTGTTCAGAAGCACACAAGTAAAGTATGTAGTTATCATGTAGCTGTTACTAAATAAACATAAACCAGTACAAAATATGCATTATTTTCTTCATTAATTGTATACAGGCTCGTCTTCATGTTTGACAGTTTCATAGTGAGAAGTGGACTCTCCAACTGTAACTTGTCCATATGCTGAACATTTCTTCATCTCCATTGTGGTAGACCTGTTGTATTATATTTCATAGATTTTCATTTGTTATATATAGTATATCTGTATAATTGTGTGAATTCAATGATAATTGTGTTCCAGATGCATTTGCATGTCTGAGTACAAAATGACTACATTCATTTGTTTTAAATTTCAATATAATTAACACTGAAACTCCATCTACTCTCTTTCAAGAACACTATAGTGTGTCAGTTCAGTGCTCAACAGAAAACTAGTTTGTCTATTGTGTTGATAATCTCCATTGACTCAGACTATTTGCTGAAGATGTTACTTTAGAATTCAAATCAAAGGCTAAAAATTATCATAGACAAACAATGAGAAAAGGCTTTCTTAAAAACAAAGTGATTGATAAAGAAGAAGACTTCTTGTAAAATAATATGTAGCTGGCAACTCATGGAATTGTAATTTTAATATTTTTAATGTTTGTTTAATTTATCTCTATTTTGATAACTGAGATATGAAGAGAGAATATAGTTAATGAGCAAAGACTTGAGAAACATTTAACCAATTTGCAGCCAAATTGATTAGGTGTGATAAAAATAGACAGTGTGGGGTCCTCAGGTTAGAAAGTTATTAGACAAACGACCTAAGGGGTATGTTTTCCACTGCCACCAAGTCAATCCTCGTCCAGTAGCTATGGCGCCCAGCTCCCCGGTAGTTGGACGGATAATAGGTTTAAGTATTATCTCACAACACTGAACACACATGTACAGGAATATTACAAAACAGACCCAGAGCTGTAGAGGCTCTGGCTATATAAAGCTGACACACAACTTAATTAAACCAGCTAGCTGTATGCGTTTGATTGGGCAATCCAATGGCCAACCAGATTCCTGATCCTACCCAGAAAGCCCGCTCTACTGACTAGCAGGCACAATCCTGCTCACACACACACAATGACAATTGTTCATTGTTCCACACATCCAGTCAGCCACTGGCTCCACAGAGAGTATGCCTGAAAATTTACATGCTTCTTTTAAATAATATGTAAACACAACCAACATTGTAATAATAATGTATAATTATTTTAATGCTGTAAGTGTTAATGCTGTTTTTGATATTGTAGTAAAATCATATGATCACTTACTTTTTAATAGTAATTCTTTTCTTATAACAATATATTCCAAATCCAATTGTTACAAGTAAAATGCAGAATACCATAGTAATGACCATAGTTACTACTATGGTAACAGCAATACCTGAATATATAATTAACACTTAAAAACTTTTGTTTCTGATAACTATTGTAATCATACAAATAAGTTCTATCTTGAATAAATGTGCTACATGAGAAATGAATTATAGTTGGCGAGCGAGCGAAGCGAGGAGACACTAGGATATTTTTTATCGAGCGAGCGAAGCGAGGTGATACTATTAATGGTAGTTAATGCAAAATCGGGTATAATATGTTATTGGCGAGCGAGCGAAGCGATCGAGACAGTATTAGGGGTGGACAATGCAAAATCAGGTATATGTGAGCGGGTCTGGGAAAAGGGACCTTATGGCGCAAAAATTGAAATTGAGATATAGGCTCCGGAAGTAAGTCATCGGAGAAATTCTTTCTTTCTCCTATTTTTGTTTTTTGCAGAATTAGTCTTAGTGACCCTTACTCTACATCTATGCCAAATTTCGCATGTCAAAACGACTTAAAAGACCCCAAGCGTGCCGTGAAAAGACAAGCTACTTTTTATTCTCTCTCATTCTCGAAGTACAATAAACGGGGAATGGGCGGAGTTTCAAACTAGCAGCTAAAAAAAAAAACGGCATAGCTTTGAGACTACTGCATGCACTCTACAGCTTACCTTTGGCTTAAAGTTTACCGCTACAGCGAATAGAGCAGCCAAGGATTCCAACAAGACAGGTCGTGAGACGCTCTGAAAGCTAAAAAGAACTCTACGCAAACTTTGTTAGTCGCCGAAAAAGCGGCTGTACGATTTAATTGCGTATGCGGAGTACGCCGTTAAGTATACGGAAACGTTAATTATACCGGAAGTGGAAATTCAATTTATGTTTTCTCGATTTCTAGTTCAATTGCTTTGCTGAATAGGGCCCAGTTCAACTGCCAGTTTCTCTGCGTGTCGGAAGTTTTACCCTCCAGTATTGTAGCACTAAGTTGAGATAAATTGTATCTTTTTATTAGCATAAATAACTCAATTTTTTTGATGGTTGGTTTAGATGTAGCAGAGCTACAGAGCTAACCGAGTGCTTATTCCTTTGACAGATATGTATAAGTTTAATAAGCCATAAATTCTCGGCCTTGTGGGCCTTCAAGTGGCATGAGAAATGAATAAAACTGAACTGAGCCACAGCATATATGCTGTTTGATACAATCAAGGTGAATTGTGTGTGGGAATGTGACTGAATGGCACGGTGTTAATTACCAGGTTGTACAACCAGGTTGAAGTGAGAAGAACAGAGTAAGGGCCAAGGAAAGAGATTAAGATTGGGGAAGAATTAATAAAGACAGAGTGTAGGGAAGGACATAGAAGGGACAGAAGGAAAGGGTGAAGGTGGGTGAGCAAAGTGATATTTAAGTCAAACGAATGCAGGTTTTCCGAGCGCACTACGAGGCCGAGGAGTGCGCTCGGAAAACACACCCTGGATGAGGTCCAGGGTGCCTGCTGTGATATAAAAAGGTTTGATAAAGAAGGAGTGAGTGTTCATTGTTCTTTGGTAGTTCGGCTGCGGAGGTGGTAGGAGTGTGCTGCTTCCACCGTGTGCGTCCTGGCGTGGACGAGGAGATCTCCCGTGCTGGGTGGTCTTCTCCTCGACACCAGGGGTATGAACGGCAATTCCTCTTCAAAGAGGGCAGCATATATCTCTCCGTTGGTGATGGAGGGATGGGATCTCACAGACATGACCGTGGTCATGGCTGGTAAGTCTTTCTTGCTACCTTGGTGGAGTCTGTCCTGCCTCTCCTCAAATGAGATCTCTGCCATCACATCCTTGAGTAGTTTGGATGGGTAGCCCCTGTTCTGGAACCAGGTGGTGAGGTTGGTGAGGCCTTGAGCAAAGATCTGTGGAGAAGAGGATCTCCTGAGAGTTCTTATGACTTCAGCGCGCACTACTCCTTTGGCGTTACCCTTCGGGTGGGCTGACGAGAAATGTAGATACGAGTGGGGGTCAATGGCCTTCGAATAGGGTCTAATGTCCAGGCATCCAGTGCTGTAAAACCTTTCTCCCTTGAACAAGGTCACGTCCAAAAAGTCAATCTTGTGTCGGGAGCTTTCCAAGGTGAACTTGATGGTGTTGAGCTGGGCGTTGAGGTGTGTCAGCAATTGTTGGAGTTCTTCCTCAGTGCCCGGGAAGAGTGTGAGGATATCGTCAATGTACCTCAGCAGATGAGAGGCTGGGTACCTGACCAGTTGTTCAAAGCAGCAGACTCTAGCTTCCCCATGAACATGTTGGCGAGTGTTGGAGCCACAGGTGTTCCCATGGCAATGCCTTTGATCTGCTTGAACGTCTTCCCAGCAAACTGGAACGTGTTGCCTGTGAGTATCAGCTTGAGCATGGTCTTCAACATGGACTTGAGGCTGTGATTGGAGCTGACAGGTGGGTCCGTGGGGATGGCCTGTTGTAGTGCCATGGCTATGCCTACGCCGTGTGGGATTGAGGGGTTGAGGGCTCGGACATCTAATGTAGCCAGGATAAGTGACTTTCTGCCTTCTGGAGGGATGTGAAGCTGTTCAATGACTCTTACCACCTCTGTTGAGGAGGTGACAAGGGATGGTACGTTCTGCAGATAGTCCCTGAGATAAGAGTTGCACAGCTGGGACAGCTTCTGGGTGGGCCCAGAGCAACAACTTACTATGGGCCTCAGCTGGTGGGGAGACTTGTGTACTTTGCGGAGCCAATAAAGTCTCTGTGGCCTGACCTCAGTTAAGTCTGTCGTGTATTTGGTCTTCTCAAAAACTGAAAGCAGTTTCTTCTCGAAGTGATAACCAGCTACTAATTGGTTGGCCTGCCGTGCCGTCTCCTGGTATGTGTCTTCCTGGATTTCTTGGTAGGTGTTCACGTCTTGTAGCTCTCTGAGGCCTTCTTCCAGGTACGTCTTCGTGTCCTGTATGACAATACATGTACCCTTGTCCGCCGGCTTGATGGTAATTGTTTTGTCTTTGCGCAGCTTGGACAGGGCTTCCTGGTGGTCTTTAGAGAGGTTGTGCCAGTACCTGCTCTTTTCCTCTGGGCTTTTGAGTTTCGTGACGTCTTCCAGTCTTGATTTGATCTGCGTGAGGTGTTCGTCGATGATGTTCGGAAGGGGGTTGGAGGCTGGTCTGTTGATGAGGGTATTATATTGTCTCCTGCACTGTTGGTAGTACCTCTCGAAGAATTCCAGGGGATCTGGAATCTTCCTCGGAGTAGGTGCGAATTTCAATCCTAGTTGTAACACTTCCTCCTCTAGCTTTGACAGCTTCCTGGAGGAAAGGTTCAGAACAGAGTTAGTCTCAGTATGTGGACTCACCAAAGGTTGTTGGATAGCCAGATTCCAGGATCTGACATCCTCTGGGTTGCTTGGGATGGTCCCTTGCTCTGTGACTGCAGCATCTTCTATCCTGGTTAGGGCAAGCTTCTCCATCCTGATGTGGCTTTCCAGGCTCTTCATACGTGTGCCAGTTCTGGTAAAGGCCCTCTCCGGGGTTGTAGGCTCTCTGCTTGTCGTCCAGGGCGTCTCTGTGTGGGCTGGTGCCGATGATGGCCCCGGTCTGGGTGTTGTTATGGGGTCTGGCGCTGATGATGGGCCCGGTCTGGGTGATGCCATGGTTGGAGGCGGTCCTTCTGAAGGTTGGGATAGGTTTGTTGCCGGTGGTTGTTTCCTTCCTTTCTGTTCGCACAGCTTGGCTTTGCCGTGGTCTGTTGGCAATTTCTTCTTGATGGATCTGGGATGTGGTTGGAGCCTGGGCGGTTGCAAGTTGGGTCTGGGTGCACTCACAGTCGTTCTCTCTGTAGCTCTCCTCCTGTAGATGTCCATCCTTGTAATGTTTGGAACTTCTTCGTTGTTCGATGGTCGGCCAGCCAGTTCTTTTAGCTTCCTGTTCGAATCTTGTCTTTTCCTGGCTTCGTGTTTGTTGATGTTTATCTCAGTGGCCGACAGGAACCTCTCGTGGGTGATCAGCTCGCCTGCGGAGCATCTTTGTGTCAAGGTGTTCATGGTCTGCTTTGCTTGGAGTGCCATGGTTTGGGCTTCCTTTGCCACTAGGACTAGATGGTCTGCCAGCTGTTCTGTTAGGCAATCCGTGGCTTCTTGCAGGGTCTCCTCGAAGGTGTCTTTAATGTTCGTGCTATTTGGAGAGATGGTCATAAGTCTCTTCTGGACTCTCAGACCTTTGGGTCTCCACCCTTTGTCTAGGCAGTTCCGCAAGAATTGGCTCTGGTAGGAGGCAGAGTAGAAGATGATGGATTGTTTTTTATAGGTCTTTCTCTGCTCTAAGAGGTCTCGGTCTTTCTCTGATAGTGCCGGCCTTTGATGTTGAGGTCTGGCACCTTGGTTGTAGGCTCTAGTTCTAGTTCCAGGCCGTGGTCTGCCTCGGTAGTTCTGTCGTCTTTGGGAACCTTGATGGTAGTAGCTCCACTGTTCCGGCATGGTCGCCTCGGAATCGTGAAAGATAGTTGGTTTCACTGGGGGAATTGCTCGCTTGGTAGCCAGGAGTCAAGCATGTTGGTTTAGATGTAGCAGAGCTACAGAGCTAACCGAGTGCTTATTCCTTTGACAGATATGTATAAGTTTAATAAGCCATAAATTCTCGGCCTTGTGGGCCTCCAAGTGGCATGAGAAATGAATAAAATTGAACTGAGCCACAACATATATGCTGTTTGATACAATCAAGGTGAATTGTGTGTGGGAATGTGACTGAATGGCACTGAATGGCAAGGTGTTAATTACCAGGTTGTACAACCAGGTTGAAGTGAGAAGAACAGAGTAAGGGCCAAGGAAAGAGATTAAGATTGGGGAAGAATTAATAAAGACAGAGTGTAGGGAAGGACATAGAAGGGACAGAAGGAAAGGGTGAAGGTGGGTGAGCAAAGTGATATTTTAAGTCAAATGAATGCAGGTTTTCCGAGCGCACTACGAGGCCGAGGAGTGCGCTCAGAAAACCTGCATTCATTTGACTTAAAATATCACTTTGCTCACCCACCTTCACCCTTTCCTTCTGTCCCTTCTATGTCCTTCCCTACACTCTGTCTTTATTAATTCTTCCCCAATCTTAATCTCTTTCCTTGGCCCTTACTCTGTTCTTCTCACTTCAACCTGGTTGTACAACCTGGTAATTAACACCTTGCCATTCAGTGCCATTCAGTCACATTCCCACACACAATTCACCTTGATTGTATCAAACAGCATATATGCTGTGGCTCAGTTCAGTTTTATTCATTTCTCATGCCACTTGAAGGCCCACAAGGCCGAGAATTTATGGCTTATTAAACTTATACATATCTGTCAAAGGAATAAGCACTCGGTTAGCTCTGTAGCTCTGCTACATCTAAACCAACCACTTGAAGGCCCACAAGGCCGAGAATTTATGGCTTATTAAACTTATACATATCTGTCAAAGGAATAAGCACTCGGTTAGCTCTGTAGCTCTGCTACATCTAAACCAACCAGCTTGACTCCTGGCTACCGAGCGAGCAATTCCCCCAGTGAAACCAACTATCTTTCACGATTCCGAGGCGACCATGCCGGAACAGTGGAGCTACTACCATCGAGGTTCCCAAAGACGACAGAACTACCGAGGCAGACCACGGCCTGGAACTAGAACTAGAGCCTACAACCAAGATGCCAGACCTCAACATCAAAGGCCGGCACTATCAGAGAAAGACCGAGACCTCTTAGAGCAGAGAAAGACCTATAAAAAACAATCCATCATCTTCTACTCTGCCTCCTACCAGAGCCAATTCTTGCGGAACTGCCTAGACAAAGGGTGGAGACCCAAAGGTCTGAGAGTCCAGAAGAGACTTATGACCATCTCTCCAAATAGCACGAACATTAAAGACACCTTCGAGGAGACCCTGCAAGAAGCCACGGATTGCCTAACAGAACAGCTGGCAGACCATCTAGTCCTAGTGGCAAAGGAAGCCCAAACCATGGCACTCCAAGCAAAGCAGACCATGAACACCTTGACACAAAGATGCTCCGCAGGCGAGCTGATCACCCACGAGAGGTTCCTGTCGGCCACTGAGATAAACATCAACAAACACGAAGCCAGGAAAAGACAAGATTCGAACAGGAAGCTAAAAGAACTGGCTGGCCGACCATCGAACAACGAAGAAGTTCCAAACATTACAAGGATGGACATCTACAGGAGGAGAGCTACAGAGAGAACGACTGTGAGTGCACCCAGACCCAACTGGCAACCGCCCAGGCTCCAACCACATCCCAGATCCATCAAGAAGAAATTGCCAACAGACCACGGCAAAGCCAAGCTGTGCGAACAGAAAGGAAGGAAACAACCACCGGCAACAAACCTATCCCAACCTTCAGAAGGACCGCCTCCAACCATGGCATCACCCAGACCGGGCCCATCATCAGCGCCAGACCCCATAACAACACCCAGACCGGGGCCATCATCGGCACCAGCCCACACAGAGACGCCCTGGACGACAAGCAGAGAGCCTACAACCCCGGAGAGGGCCTTTACCAGAACTGGCACACGTATGAAGAGCCTGGAAAGCCGCATCAGGATGGAGAAGCTTGCCCTAACCAGGATAGAAGACGCTGCAGTCACAGAGCAAGGGACCATCCCAAGCAACCCAGAGGATGTCAGATCCTGGAATCTGGCTATCCAACAACCTTTGGTGAGTCCACATACTGAGACTAACTCTGTTCTGAACCTTTCCTCCAGGAAGCTGTCAAAGCTAGAGGAGGAAGTGTTACAACTAGGATTGAAATTCGCACCTACTCCGAGGAAGATGCCAGATCCCCTGGAATTCTTCGAGAGGTACTACCACAGTGCAGGAGACAATATAATACCCTCATCAACAGACCAGCCTCCAACCCCCTTCCGAACATCATCGACGAACACCTCACGCAGATCAAATCAAGACTGGAAGACGTCACGAAACTCAAAAGCCCAGAGGAAAAGAACAGATACTGGCACAACCTCTCTAAAGACCACCAGGAAGCCCTGTCCAAGCTGCGCAAAGACAAAACAATTACCATCAAGCCGGCGGACAAGGGTACATGTATTGTCATACAGGACACGAAGACGTACCTGGAAGAAGGCCTCAGAGAGCTACAAGACGTGAACACCTACCAAGAAATCCAGGAAGACACATACCAGGAGACGGCACGGCAGGCCAACCAATTAGTAGCTGGTTATCACTTCGACTGCTTTCAGTTTTTGAGAAGACCAAATACACGACAGACTTAACTGAGGTCAGGCCACAGAGACTTTATTGGCTCCGCAAAGTACACAAGTCTCCCCACCAGCTGAGGCCCATAGTAAGTTGTTGCTCTGGGCCCACCCAGAAGCTGTCCCAGCTGTGCAACTCTTATCTCAGGGACTATCTGCAGAACGTACCATCCCTTGTCACCTCCTCAACAGAGGTGGTAAGAGTCATTGAACAGCTTCACATCCCTCCAGAAGGCAGAAAGTCACTTATCCTGGCTACATTAGATGTCCGAGCCCTCTACCCCTCAATCCCACACGGCGTAGGCATAGCCATGGCACTACAACAGGCCATCCCCACGGACCCACCTGTCAGCCCCAATCACAGCCTCAAGTCCATGTTGAAGACCATGCTCAAGCTGATACTCACAGGCAACACGTTCCAGTTTGCTGGGAAGACGTTCAAGCAGATCAAAGGCATTGCCATGGGAACACCTGTGGCTCCAACACTCGCCAACCTGTTCATGGGGAAGCTAGAGTCTGCTGCTTTGAACAACTGGTCAGGTACCCAGCCTCTCATCTGGCTGAGGTACATTGACGATATCCTCACACTCTTCCCGGGCACTGAGGAAGAACTCCAACAATTGCTGACACACCTCAACGCCCAGCTCAACACCATCAAGTTCACCTTGGAAAGCTCCCGACACAAGATTGACTTTTTGGACGTGACCTTGTTCAAGGGAGAAAGGTTTTACAGCACTGGATGCCTGGACATTAGACCCTATTCGAAGGCCATTGACCCCCACTCGTATCTACATTTCTCGTCAGCCCACCCGAAGGGTAACGCCAAAGGAGTAGTGCGCGCTGAAGTCATAAGAACTCTCAGGAGATCCTCTTCTCCACAGATCTTTGCTCAAGGCCTCACCAACCTCACCACCTGGTTCCAGAACAGGGGCTACCCATCCAAACTACTCAAGGATGTGATGGCAGAGATCTCATTTGAGGAGAGGCAGGACAGACTCCACCAAGGTAGCAAGAAAGACTTACCAGCCATGACCACGGTCATGTCTGTGAGATCCCATCCCTCCATCACCAACGGAGAGATATATGCTGCCCTCTTTGAAGAGGAATTGCCGTTCATACCCCTGGTGTCGAGGAGAAGACCACCCAGCACGGGAGATCTCCTCGTCCACGCCAGGACGCACACGGTGGAAGCAGCACACTCCTACCACCTCCGCAGCCGAACTACCAAAGAACAATGAACACTCACTCCTTCTTTATCAAACCTTTTTATATCACAGCAGGCACCCTGGACCTCATCCAGGGTGTGTTTTCCGAGCGCACTCCTCGGCCTCGTAGTGCGCTCGGAAAACCTGCATTCGTTTGACTTAAATATCACTTTGCTCACCCACCTTCACCCTTTCCTTCTGTCCCTTCTATGTCCTTCCCTACACTCTGTCTTTATTAATTCTTCCCCAATCTTAATCTCTTTCCTTGGCCCTTACTCTGTTCTTCTCACTTCAACCTGGTTGTACAACCTGGTAATTAACACCGTGCCATTCAGTCACATTCCCACACACAATTCACCTTGATTGTATCAAACAGCATATATGCTGTGGCTCAGTTCAGTTTTATTCATTTCTCATGCCACTTGAAGGCCCACAAGGCCGAGAATTTATGGCTTATTAAACTTATACATATCTGTCAAAGGAATAAGCACTCGGTTAGCTCTGTAGCTCTGCTACATCTAAACCAACCACCCTTTTCCTAGACCCACTCACATATGTTCGATGTATATATTATATATATATATAATATATTATATATGTACAGTGCTTCCAGCTTAAAGAGCAAACAATTTGAAAATATATGTTTTGATAAATTTAGGTACACAAAATTTCACTTACAACTAAACTATTTCTGACAATACCAATTAATGCTGTTAAATTAGCAGTAAGTTCCTCATGAACTGCATACCAGACTTCTTCCGTTGACTCCAATACATTTATCGCCATTTTATTTGTCGTCACTATTTCGTTCGTAGTCGTCACGGAATCGTCATTCAATTAGCGCTCGCTACGGATTTTTCGTTATGACGCGCAAATTCAGTATTTTGTAAATATTTTATGACTAGTGAAATACAAATTATATGGAACTAATGTCTATTGTAAAAATAGGTTCTATCTTGAAGATTTGTGCTACATGAGCAATGAAATATAGCCATTACTAACATGTAAATCATATGTAATACTTTAATTGCATCTCACTTGATTGTAAGATGCATATAGAAAAAGAAGAAAGATGAGTTGATTTAAATTAACCCCTTGGTGGGACCAAAGCAAGTAGGTTGCAACTACCAAATATACCAAATGTTTTATCAGCTAACAGTAAACTAGGTTATGCTCATGAATATTATGCGATGGAAGCTAGATGATCAAACCAGGTTAGGTAACCCACTGCTAAGGTGAAGCAGTAGCTTATATGAATTACATTTCACAAACAAATCAAATACTTCTAGAATCACAAAATATTAAAAAAATCAGTAAATATAACTAATATTATTCTCAGTTTAACAAAGACATATGCTTATAGCAGACTAGCCAATCAGCTATCTAACTAACTATTACTCCATTATTCAGTCTGGACATAACACTGGTGATGTGTTTCTGCACAAATGACTAGAGAACAATTGTGCACGTTCAAACAAATTAACTAAATTAATCTGATAAAACATTTTGATCTGTATCATTTAGATGGCCTGAAGCTGTGTTATAATGGTATTATATTATTTTATTATTCATTGGATACAGCAGAATGTTACTTGTCTGATTGGCCATATTTACATGCATGCCTGCAACAGTTATATAAATACTAAGTCAACTAACTCATGATATTTTCTGTATCAAATGATTAATATTATACAACATATACCCTATTTTCAAATCATCCATACCAATGCTGTCTTGCAAGCTTTGCTTGCTCACCAATTGAAAATAAATGAAAAGAAAAACAAAAAAACTATAATGAATTCTCTTTAGCATAATGGTAATTGTCATATCATTACAACAGTAAAGCGTTTTCGATTTAATCAGCAAACTCACTTGTAGTTTCTTGTTGTTGGATGCTATTCCTATATACAGTAGATAAAACTAGTGGGCCATAACTAGTCCTTTCTTCTAATACTGATGTTCCTTTTATTAATGCTATAGCAGACACTTCTATAGTGTATTGTCTGTCAGTCACTAATGAAATTATAACTGAAGAAACAGAAGAAGGAACAGTTACCATCATTTCTTCATTTTTATCTTTCTCTCTATAAGAAACTACAAAATTAGATACTCCAACAAGTTCAGTGATGGTCCAAGACACTTTAACCGAAGTTGAACTGAGAATTGTTACTGTGACATTTAGTGCTCTTGCTACAATTAATATAATACAAAGAGTTCAATCTAAATTGTATTCGGTATTATTAAAAACATTTTGTAGTTTTGTTTAAAACATTGAAATTTATTATTATCTATGTAAAATACTTCACAAATCATTGTGATAGCTTTTTAAAACTTCACATAATTTACTCAAAATTTACAAGTTGCATGTAATTTGTATTATTTATTATATTCACCTTCTTTTGCTGTAACAACAATAGTTTTATTAGAGAAAGGTCCAGTATTGACACTGTTGACTCCAGCTACAGTGAAGGTGTACTGAGTGAAGGGCTTGAGGCCAGTAATTAGATGAGTGGTAGCATTAGACTGTGTATTGATTGTTATGTTTCTATTAGTTCCTTCTCCATACTGAATTATGTAACTAGTGATGACTCCATTTCCATCTAAACAATCTATCTCTGTCCACGTGAGAGTAATGTTTGTGGACATTATTACACTAGCAGAAGGTACTCCAGGACTATCAGAAGGAGCTGTGAAATAATCCAGAACTCAATACAGTTTGTTGCAATTGTGTCAATGCTTACCTGTCTCTGTGGTAGTCAGAGTGGTAGTTCCAGTGCCTTCTAATTCAGCTGAATTATTTCTACCAGTGCTGCTAACAGAGTATTGAATGCCAGCCTTCAGACTACCAACAGTTACTGAGTTACTGGTAGTAGATTCTGTTCTAGTAGGGACTCCATTACAAGTAGTACCAGTCAATGTAACTGTGTACATATCTACTGATAAACTATGGGTAGGTTGAGAGAAGGACAGAGTAGCAGATGTAGCAGTCACTGATGAAGATATCATTGGTGATAATACATCTGAAATAATTATTTAACAAGTTACTAAACACATACACTAGTATTACTAGACATAGTATCAGCATAAACAGGTATAGTATTTCATGACTTATTGAACTGATCACTTAATTAATAATAAAATACTGTATAATAATAAGTCAATAAAATTATACTGATTGCTGAATAAGACCACTCATCTACTATGTGACAGGATCTGCAAAAGCAGCCACTTTGTGATCATTTCTTGTAGCATTGTCAATTTATTGTTTTGAGAAAGAAGCATTTTTTTTAGAAATTCAATTAATTCCGTTTACTTTCCACTGCACAAATCTCCATTCTAACCGAGTACACTTCCAGGTAAGATTAAAATTCAATGTCCTTAATTTCTCTGCTTAAATAAAGTTTAAAAACAGTGAGCTTATGTCAAATGGTGCACTTGGCATAAAAGAAATGTTTTCAAGATCTAAAACTTGGGAAAGGGCTAGAAGAAATTATATAGATACCAACAAGCTAAAAAATTATTTGGTTAAGACTTACATGCTGTCAGGATTTGCACATTATCTTAAAATGAAATTGTGCGCAAATTGTGTTGTTGTTTTTTTTTGCACATCTTGTCACCTATAAACTTGACAAGCCACCTCTAGAAAAAGAGTCATGAGGCTATCTATAATTGAAATTATTACAATTTGTTTTTTGTTGGTTTTTGTAGACACTTTTAATACACAAAAATGATATACTGTACAGAATTAATTCTTTAAATGCCATTAATTTATTGGCACCTGTAAATGCTGATATAAACTCAAAATGTTTAAATACTTTCATCAAATATGGCCACTAATACTAGTTTGTTGGTATTTAATGCTATATAAGATTGTGTTTATAAGTTATACTAATACATTCTTACCTCTAACAGTCAGAGTGTCAGACACAGCTGGTATACCCAGATATGTGCCTGTAGTAGCTCTCACATGAACAGTGTAATTAGTAATAGTCTCAGTTGTATAAGTAGTTCCAGTCACTTCAGTACCACCAGTATTGACATTCATAGTGTTTATATACACACGATATGTAGCTCCAGAGAACCTAGCTGAAAGAGGAGTCCAGGTGGCCAGTACTCTCTTATTACTAATTTGTCTCAATACAATATTAGTAGGAGGATCTGGATCTGGAATAAAAGGAAATTTACAGTTTATAGTATGTTTGTAGTATGTGTATATTATATTGTTATATTAATGTAATTTGAATGTGATGTTGTCTTAGGGTCTCCAATGTACACTATGCAGTGTAAAGTTATGTGAAATGAATTCAACAAATGCAACTAAATGCTTCAACAGCTGAGATAGAAAAAAAAGATTACATATAGTTCCAATCTAAATTTAATGAGAACACAGGTTGTATTTCTATTGCAATATTAGCTAAGGTCCTCACTCATATCATATGACATTTGCTAACTTTAAATTACTTAACACTATCAACTTTAGTGATACCAAATTCCTGTTTCCATGGTAGCTACAAGTACGAGCCAAATATACCTACCTCTACATTTATATTAGCAACGAAGACAAATTAGACACAATTTAAGAGTCATCAAGTGACAATGTATCAGATCTTAACACTACCTATGATTATCAGCATTGTATAATGCTAACTAGTAAAAAAATAGTGACTGGTATAAACTTAAAATCAATTTGAGCAGACATTCTGTGTTTTCATTACCTTCTACTGTAAATACTGGTGATGTCACTGGAATTGGTGTATTAGCATTACTAACAGTGTATGTGTAAGTTCCTTGTAGATATCCATTCAGTTGTAGAGCAACTCTATACATACGACTCTCACACGGTCCAAATAGTCTGTCCTCCTCCATCATAATATGAATCACCATCGGCCACTCTTGTATGTCTATCAATAATAGTATTATTCCTCCTCCAAGTCACTGATGTAGCTTTACCTCCTGTAGTTATTCCTTCTATAGTTAACACTAGGTTATTGCGATCAGCTAATTGTGGTGGTGAATCAGGATCAAGTTGTATGGGAGCATTAGTTATGGCACCTAAAATAGCATATGAGAGTAAAATATTGTAATATATTTTAATGTCTGACCCATTTAGCATCAATGCTGGGGTTGGATTGGGATGGTCACACACAAATAGCCATTTGATGGTTAAGACTAAAAGGAGTTTTATAGAGTGAGCTAGAATTACTAACTCAGAAATTACATAATAAGCATAATAAATAGTTGTCAATATTATGTTGACCAAGAAAACAATAGAGTGTTTCAAATATATCTATTATTATAGCTAATGGAAATTACATTTTATTTATTTCTAACAGCCAATATTACTATGTTCGACTTCAGATTAAATAAAAAAATTCACGTAAAGTTTTGATTGTACATAATTATTGGCTATTAGATATGAGAAAATTTGCCATTATAATAATTTGTTCAGTCGATAACAATTGATTTGTTGAAATCCCTTGTTCTGTTCTTTAAAATAAAAAATAAACAGTATAAATGTAAAATATGAAGGTCTTGGAAGTTGTGGATTGTTGTAGCTCAGTGGTTAGTAGAGCACTGGCTGAAGCCAGGGGTCTTGGGTTCAATTCCCCGGCGACAACCAAGATTTTTTTCACATTTTCCCTTGCTTTTCTCTAGACCCCTTTAACGGATGAGAACGTTTCAATCTAGTTTTATGAAGGCTCAGAACTTGATAACTTTAAAATACTATTTAATGCTAATAAAAGTGGCATTTTGCTACTACAAGAGCTGGTATGCAAAAAACTGTTCAGAACACCACAATATAGGCCACAAGTCATACTTAAGTTTATATTAATCCAATGAGTTCAAATTAATGTCTTAGCTATTATTAGGAAGGCATTATTCAGTCCATTAATTTCTAAATGTACAAGTGTGTAGCCATTGACAGTTAATTTTAGCTAGAATACCAAATCACTTTTTACCACTATTTACCTGAGTATGGTAGTCTGTAGTATAATCTAAGTGACCAGTAGCTCTGCTAAAAATAAAACACTCAGCTACTAAAAAAAAAACTCAGTTTTTTTTTTAATTAAGCCAAGTAAAGCGTAATTATTGCACGTTCTGAGCCAAAACCTTAAATAAACAAGTACAGCACCAGGTTCCTCAACCAGTACAGCACCTGGGCCCCCAACCAGTACAGCACCTGGTTGCCCAACCAGTACAGCACCTGGTTCCCCAACCAGTACAGCACCTGGTTCCCCAACCAGTACAGCACCTGGTTCCCCAACCAGTACATCACCTGGTTCCCCAACCAGTACAGCACCTGGTTCCCCAACCAGTACAGCACCTGGTTCCCCAACCAGTACAGCACCTGGTCTCCCAACCAATACAGCTAGGTCATTGCAATGAGTGTGTCATTAATGAGTGCCTGTATTGTTAGTAAGATAATTGCAGTTCTACTTAGACTTAATGAAGTATTACAAATGAATCTTCAAAGATGGTGGTAAATCAGAAATAACTATAAGTTCAGTATTAAGTTATAAGCTAGTCAGAATTCATAATCTTTTATTTTGTTTAATATTGATACCATCAGTTTAGTGAGTCTGCACTAGTAGCTATCTATAATAGTCACTTACATTGTCCATTCACTTTGTGTGTTGCTGTTGAAATCAGAGCCAATAGTAGTAAAATCATACTGTAAACTGAGTACATACAAAAATGGAGATAAACAAATTTTATACAAATTCTTTCTTTTTCTTTTCCACTACTATAAGTCTTGTCTTGTTACTAGATTTTTATTGAAACTCACATAAATGATCCATTCTGCAGATCTGAACTCATTTAGCTAGCAAGATTACCTATGGGTGTGTGATGGGCTGTCCCTAAGAGTAATTGTCCTGGAATGGACAATATCGCCTTCTGTGCTGTTTTTTTTTAAGCGTAAGTGTATTAGCCACCATACTAGTGGTGTGCTTGAGCACAAATGGCGAGCGAGCCTGACATAAAACTAAGTATTGTTACTATGTTTTAGCTTAGTTCATGCAAAAACTATAATAGCCGTTATGACCTTTTATTTCAGCAAACAAATACAAAATCACTCTCTTACCTGATTAATGGTAACTTTTGTAGTATCAAACATCTGCCATTCTGATAATCTCAATTACCAGTAACTCTTGAACAAGCTCTCAGCTACGATAAAAAAAATAAACCAGTGTTATTATTTGTAATTATTTAGCTCCATATCCCCCTAAAACGGCGAAGTTTTGAAATTAAGTCTGGAAAAGGGTCTTCAATGCCATAGTAACCGGTCGAAACTTTTTGTTTCTTGAAAAGCAAGCGTTTTCGCAGAAATTTTCTCACACTTTGGAGCTTTAAGTATAAAGTAAGGCTTGCTTAATGCTGTAGTTTCAGAATAAACTGGGTTCAAGCCTAAAAAACCGTGTTTTTTTTGGAGAAAAAAAGTTTTCCGCGCGCGCGTTTAATTACATACGTACGTCCAAACATATATACAAATAAATAAATAAACAAACATCCCCGATTTTCAATTGTGTTACCCCTGTAAGTGTCTCGCTCGCTACGCTCGCTCGCCAATCACTTCTGTAGGCTTTTTACACTGATATGCTATAAAGACTCGCAGAATAGCATACTGAATGAGTTTTCAGCTAAGCTTTAAAGTATGCTATTGGTCTTCAGGAATATTGTGGTGTCAAAGAGAACAGCTAGTACTGTTTCTAGAGGAGTTATAGAGGAAATGACTCTTTAAACTTTTATATTTAGCATATTTTGGTCAAATGCAGACTATTACTTTATTGTGTTGTGGTCACTGCTAATAAATATTCGTATATTGTTAAGATAAGATGAAAATGAACAAGTAAAATTAATGATAGTATTAATGACAATAATAATTATTATTATTGTCAAATTTCACAAACTTTTTACTAGTCAACACCTATGCTTTATATACCAAGTGATCAATGGGTGGATACTGTTTTAGCATAAATACATGCAAGAGCTCAGTTCAACCAAAATATTTATGACCTTCTTTGCATTATACTTCACCATCACATTTAAATTTTTAAATTTTAATAATTTAGCATACTTTTTAATTGCACATCAAATAGTTCATGCCAGCTCTTTTTCTTTCTTCTAATTTTTATACGATTTATAGAAATGAACTTTTGTGACCATAATGCGTACAATGAATTTTATTGTCCCACACCACGGAATGTTTCTTCATTATAATCAGCATTGTTTATTCTGAGACCAACTTTATGCTGGCTCTAATCAATATTGAAAAAATAATAGTAACAATTTCAATAATAATTCTGTTCTAATTTCTAATAATTTCTTAACTTCAATGTCATCAGAATTAAAGAAACTAAGAAACAAAGTCTTCCTATATAATTTATGAGCCCATAATTTGCTAATTGTTCTGCAGTTTAATTTAGTTACTATTTATCTATATACTATCAGCCAATCACAACATGTTGATGTTTTGCTTCAAAACTGAAAGAATAATTTAAAACATATATATATATATATATAGTACATTTCCTCTTTCCTCATTCATGCAAGTTTATGTTAATTTTCTCAGTTTTTATTCGAATGCACTAGTCTTATTAAATAAAACAAATAGACGTTTCGACCACTCTACAGTGGCCATCATCAGTGTAATGGTAATATTTGATACAAAAAAGAATGACCTTAGGATGTAAATGCTGTGTTACTTTAATAACATGTTTATTTTTGACTTGTCCCTAGGGCTTAGGTGATAAGGGCATTGTACACTTCAGGCAGTGGTCCATTTTCCCTGTTGATTGTGTTGCTGGTCTTTTTAATATACCAAGATTCAAGCAAACACCTCTGGGTCCAGTTCTGCTGACAGTCTATAACTTTCACATTGCTCCAATCAATCTGATGGTTCCTTCTTATTGCATGCTCTGCCACAGCTGAAGTGTTGTATATGGCATCAAAGGAAGTCAAGGCTCTTTGGTGCTCCTTCACTCTGTGCTGCAGTGTGCGTCCTGTCTGGCCAATATATACCTCTTTGCAGGTACCACAAGTGATTTTGTAGACAACGCCATTCCTTTGATTTATGTGGATGGGAGTTTTCGGATGTACAAGTAGTTGCCTGAGAGTTTTGTGAGGTCTGAAGCAGGTTCTTATATTAAGAGGAGTCAATATCCTTCTGATACTCTCAGATACATTTCTTATATATGGGAGTACTACGGTTGCAACTGGTTGTCTGTCCTCCATAATGCTATTCCTTGCACTATTTGTGCTCATCTTTTTAGATATTCTTTCTATCATCTTTAGTGGATAGCCATTTTGTCTCAAAGCTTGAGTGACATGTTCTTCTTCTTTGACTCTATCTAGATGGAAACTGCAGATCTTTTTTTGCCCTATGGAAGAGTGTAGTAGCCACAGCTCTCTTGTGTTCCATGGGGTGATGAGAATCAAAGGACAAATACTTGTCTGTCTGTGTTGGCTTTCTGTAGACAGTGGTGCTGAGACTACCATCTTCATGGTGGTGAATCGTAGTGTCCAGGAAGGATAATTGCTTGTTTGATTCCAGTTCCATTGTGAACTTTATGGATGGCTCTATGGAATCTATATGTTGTTTGAAGTCATCAATGTTATTCCTCTCAAGTGCTGCACAGATATCGTCAACATACCTCTTCCAAAATAATGGGGGAGAGTGATAGGTTCTTAGTGCTCTTTCCTCTACATCTTCCATTACTAGATCTGCCACTACTACGGAAACTGGTGACCCCATCGCAGTTCCAAATGTCTGCTGGTAAAACTCATTGTCATATGCCAGATATGCTGCATTAAGACATAGAAGGAGTAGTTGTTTTATTTGGTCTGGGGATAGCATAGTTCTATCTCCTAGTGTAGGATCCTCCTGCAAGCGTTCATATGCAACATCAGCAGCTACGTCCACAGGTATTTTGGTGAATAGGGATACTACATCAAAAGAGACCAAAGTTACTCCATCAGGTAGCGATTGATTGGCTATAAAACCTGAAAATTCAAAAGAGTTAGCCACATTTGAAGATGTTTTTCCCACTAATGATGACAACAAGGTAACTAAGTGTTTAGATAACCTGTATGTAGGAGAGTTAACAAATGAAACAATAGGTCTTAAAGGAACTCCTGGTTTGTGTATTTTGGGAAGACCATAGAATTGTGGTGTTTTTCCAGATGAACTTCTAAGTTGGTAGTATAGACTGCTTGGTAGAACTCCTGATCTTTTAAGAGATAGTAAAAAGCTATTCATTTTCCTTTCCAGTGCTGAAGCAGGATCACGGGACAGTTTTTTGTAAGTCTTACTATCGGATAGCATAGATTTCACTTTGCTATCATAGTCTGTTTTGTCCAAAACTACAGTCAGCCTTCCTTTATCAGCTGGTAGAATGACAATGCTGCTGTCTTTGTTCAGATCCTTGATCGCTCTAGATTCTGAGGAAGATATGTTTGACACTGGTAGCTTTGCTTTCTTTAGAGCCCCGATTACATTAATTCTAGCAGCTTGACTCTTGCCAGACTTAACTTTTCTCAAGCCATTTTCAACAGATACTATGATTTCTGGTATGGGTATCTTTGCTGGTGTTAGTGAAAAGTTTAAACCCTTTGCAAGGACTTTCTTCTCATTCATAGTTAGCTGTTTTGATGAATAGTTTTTAACCCATTTGTCTGGGTTAACAATTGAACCACTGGTGTGTTTTTGCTCACTACGGGCCATCAATTGATCAAATTTCTTCTTCTGTCTCTCTTTACATTTGGCTGTCATTTTATCTTGTGCTTTCTGCCGTACCTCATCCAAAGTAGTCATATCCATAAAAGACAGATCTCTTTCAAGTTGTTGCTGGTAGAACAGGAAATCTTTTTCACCTTGTTTGATTTTTTTCATATTCTCTCCAATTCGAAGTAGTAAAAAATCCCTACTAGCTTTCAGAGCTATTTGCCTTCCATTGTGGCTCTGTATTAATGGTCTTACTTGCAGGCTCCTTGGAATCAAGCCATACCTCTTAGCCCTGATGTTAAAAGTCAAGTGTTGTTTTGTAGACGCTATCACTTCAGCATTTTTTATGTAATGTCTTACTGTACCAATGATAGTCCTACCATATTTCTCCTTTATAATACGAAAAATTCCTGTGTGACTAGGTATACTCATTTTCTCAGTTTTTATTCGAATGCACTAGTCTTATTAAATAAAACAAATAGACGTTTCGACCACTCTACAGTGGCCATCATCAGTGTAATGGTAATATTTGATACAAAAAAGAATGACCTTAGGATGTAAATGCTGTGTTACTTTAATAACATGTTTATTTTTGACTTGTCCCTAGGGCTTAGGTGATAAGGGCATTGTACACTAGGCAGTGGTCCATTTTCCCTGTTGATTGTGTTGCTGGTCTTTTTAATATACCAAGATTCAAGCAAACACCTCTGGGTCCAGTTCTGCTGACAGTCTATAACTTTCACATTGCTCCAATCAATCTGATGGTTCCTTCTTATTGCATGCTCTGCCACAGCTGAAGTGTTGTATATGGCATCAAAGGAAGTCAAGGCTCTTTGGTGCTCCTTCACTCTGTGCTGCAGTGTGCGTCCTGTCTGGCCAATATATACCTCTTTGCAGGTACCACAAGTGATTTTGTAGACAACGCCATTCCTTTGATTTATCTGGATGGGAGTTTTCGGATGTACAAGTAGTTGCCTGAGAGTTTTGTGAGGTCTGAAGCAGGTTCTTATATTAAGAGGAGTCAATATCCTTCTGATACTCTCAGATACATTTCTTATATATGGGAGTACTACGGTTGCAACTGGTTGTCTGTCCTCCATAATGCTATTCCTTGCACTATTTGTGCTCATCTTTTTAGATATTCTTTCTATCATCTTTAGTGGATAGCCATTTTGTCTCAAAGCTTGAGTGACATGTTCTTCTTCTTTGACTCTATCTAGATGGATTGGAGCAATGTGAAAGTTATAGACTGTCAGCAGAACTGGACCCAGAGGTGTTTGCTTGAATCTTGGTATATTAAAAAGACCAGCAACACAATCAACAGGGAAAATGGACCACTGCCTGAAGTGTACAATGCCCTTATCACCTAAGCCCTAGGGACAAGTCAAAAATAAACATGTTATTAAAGTAACACAGCATTTACATCCTAAGGTCATTCTTTTTTGTATCAAATATTACCATTACACTGATGATGGCCACTGTAGAGTGGTCGAAACGTCTATTTGTTTTATTTAATAAGACTAGTGCATTCGAATAAAAACTGAGAAAATGAGTATACCTAGTCACACAGGAATTTTTCGTATTATAAAGTTTATGTTAAGTATGATAATGTCTATGAAGCCTGTACTTTACTGTGTAAAAACAAAAAATATATAGATAAGGTTAACAACTATAGTTAGTTAATTATGGAAGAGGGTAGATCATAATAATATATGTATGTATATATATAATAACATTCATCATAAAAAAATTGTTGTTAGTAATCAATTGAACTAAAAATGTCTGGCCTTTATTCTGTTTTCTCCACTGTTGTGTCCTGACACAGAATGATTGTTCTCTCAAACTTACTGTGATGCATATTGTCTAGATCTAAAATATTAATCTGGTAATTCTAATCCATATACTTTATTGTCATGAAATCTAATGCTGATTGCCTTACAAATCTATTTACAGGACTTCTTGATGTGAATCTGTGTGCTCTGTGTATCACTATAATAAGGAATCATTTTGACCCTATCTGATACTGAAACTTACATTTTAATCATTAAAAGAAATACATATTAATGGTTAGTTTAGTTGAACACATTGAAATTGGGTGAAATTGAATCCTACTTCTAGTTGGGCTTTCTGTAATTCATTTATGTTCTTATGGAATACGAACAGAAATCAGACTTAGTGATACTCTACAAAAATCAATGGTTTTAATTGAATCCAAAAAAGCAGGAAGAGAGGTGAGTCTTGTCAACATTGACAGCAGAAAAGAAAAATATTCTCAAGAAGTGTTTCTATGCCTATAAAATTTTGTGAAGAAAGAAGAGGCAATAAAATAACTTCAAACAAATACACAATATAGTATTGTGCAGACATGCTGAAGAATATGAGGACATTTTTAGCAAACAATCTAAACACTGCCTAGCCCATTATCTTATAAACTTCATTAGCTATTATTTTTTTTATTATTATTTATTATTATTATTTATTATTGTTTATTAGGTACTGAACAGAGCCTGATAACTGTTGCCACATAGAAAATGCATTAAACTAAACAGGATGTGGCTTAGGGCAATATTTTTCCATATCACCTGTGTTCATAGTTATTATGTTGGGTTATTACGTCCCCCTAGGTAAATTTCTTGTTACCAAGGTATTGCCATGAGCATTACCTAATAAATTTATTATCCATTGGATACCCCCGAGAATATCACTCGTCTGATTGGAGGTATTTATGCTCGTGCCTGCGGCACTCGCGTAAATACTAAGCCAACAGACTCATGATATTCTCCTGTATCAAATGAATAATATATATTTATTGTTATTATATCTTATCATGATGGTGATAATTATTTAACGTTTTAACCACGATGGGTAGGAAAGTACATTGATAGAGCTAAGACTAAAACCGATGTACATGTACATAGGTGAAATTGATGATGTTGAATGCAAATTTTTCAGGTGAGTAGAAGTTGCAGATGGATCCAACACTGGTCTCACCAGTCTTGTAGTAACTGTGTCTCTTTCACAAACACAGCGTGATCTCACCAATGTATTATACTCATTATGCCTTAAGTAAATCTGGCTCCTCTAAATCCCACATTATTCCATATTTTCCCTTTCAACTCCAACAAATCCAGTTTCAGCTCCAGTATATCCGATTATGATTCCTGCACTCAATAATCATCAATGCATCCAATTTTAATATTTTACATCTGTACATTGACTAACAACACTTACTTCTACAACAGCAACACAAGTACATGATTATATTTCAATCCTAGCACCATAAGGAGGTAAAAATATCTTATTTACAATAACTTTAACCACCTTGATGCTGCTCAGGCATAGTTGAAAGCATCCTGTTCAGTATTTTCTGGTCTTGTTCCTAGTCTTCGACTAGATGGCCTGCACTGTGTAGAAACGTACGTTCACTTTAAAATTGCGCGCATTAGTACAATCTCAATGGAATGCCACTAATTGTCAATACTGCGATCTGATTGGGCGCCGGTTACGAATCCGATTGGAACTCTCACCAGACCTCCTTCCCCCACGCCCACATGTAATGCAAAGGTTAAGGGTCGACACGTCAGACTAATATAAATCCATGCTATGAGAGTCTTCATCAAAACTTAGCGTAATAGAGTTTAGCTTAATCCTATACATGTCATTCTAAAACGTATCTAGCGCTATTTTTCTTATTTGCACGACTGCAGTGCTCCCGCTCTCTTTAGCTGGGCCAGTTCTTCCGCAGAATTGACCCTAGCAGCAATGACGTAATCTAAAACTAAAATCCACTTGCGCAGTCGGGTTGTGGAACGACTGGTTGGAAATTCTGTTACACCTGTGATAAGATTTACTAGTAAATATTGTCGCTACCCGTAAATTTTGTCTTGCTTTGAAAGTGGAGGTGTGGAGCAAGAAGTAGAGTGTGACTTTCTTTACAGTTACACATCAGAAAGGGTTACAGCCTGAGGTTTTGGGAATATCAATGTCTTATGAAATCCAAACTGGAGATTTCTTCAAATACTTCACAGTAACAATCATTGATTTACTTTGTCTTCTGTAGGAATTAATCAAGCATCAACTTTAAATGTTTTTGACAGCAAGTACAATTCAGTATCAGCCATGGGAAAAGCCCAGATAGCTTGTCTTCTAAATAATTCAGAGATTCTATCAAAGTTAATATCATAAATTCATAAAGCAAGTATATAAAATGTTCAAGTTGTACCTTACCACATGCTAAATATGTCATTGTTAAGTACTCCTTTGTTGTTGATGTTATTGTTTATACAGGTTGGCAGCTGTGACTTTGGTCTCAAAAGATTCAATTCAGTGTAATTTTGATCACCAAGACAGAGGCAACATCTCCGCAAACGTTTATCTAAAAAAAGATGAACACTATTTCCTTAAAAGAAAGTGTGAATTAATTTGATCTGAGGAATTGAGTTGGACAGATGACATTGAAGTTCATTGCTATTGCAGGATCCCTGAATCTGATAATGTTCAAATGGTAGAGTGCACAAGCTGTTTGAAATGGTTTCATGTGGCCTGTTGGAATGAGTTAATAACAGAAAGAACAGTTAAACATAGCTGATGTTAATTAGCTTTGTAAGAACTGTGATTAAAGGTTGTGTTATTCTTGTGTTTTATTAAACTTTTTATTTAATAGTTGCTGTACTCTTATCATATTCATTGTTATAATTATTATAGTTTGTTAAATATATGGGTATTATTGGCACATTTTTAAATCGAATAATATAGTTTTGAGTGATTTCATCATTTCTGAAAAATAATCAAGGATAACACATGCAGGCCTACTATAGTTGATAGTGATTAAAATATATTATTCTCCTAGTACTTCATAAGTTGAGAGATTAAAAAAAATTATATACAACATCAAAAAAACATATAGACTTTCTTTGGTATTCATGTGGCATAACGAGAAATGAAAGAGGTGGAGGATGGCTCCACAGATAATTATATCACTAGTCGTCCCCTCAATGGAATGTCCCCTGATAATAGACCATAAGCCAAGTTAGACTGGGACTACTACATGTAATGATATACCCTAAACGCCTATAAAGTTTCTCCCCCAAGACTAAGTCCTAGATGAAACTCTGATGTATACATAAATATATATTCCCATATGCACAGTAATTCAGCAAAAAGATGAATAGGTGCGACAAAATTTCCTTTGCAAACAGATTCTTCATGTTTAATGGTTTCATAGTGAGATGTAAACTCTGCTACTGTTACTTGTCCATATGCTGCATTATATTCTTTCAAGATCCTTACAATTATTTTTTTAGAAAATTCTGTTGTGGTCACTATATTATATGATCTTATCATTAGTCCTGGCAGGTCCGTTGTTCAGATGCACCTGTGGAGGTTAGATTATAGGGGGGAAGACGTGTGGCCAGTATCTGTAGTAAAAAAAAAGAAGAGCTGTAAAATTCAACCATTCTCAGATTTAAGATTTAAATCCAGTTGTAACAATTACAGTCTCGCTCGCCATTGGTGCACAAGCACAGCACTTAGGGGCGTTGCCAGTATTTCGGAGAGGGGGGGTTCCATTAGAGGAAGATTGAACCTGTCTGAATTAATTGAGTGAGAAAAACCACACCCTATTTTAGGACAAATCTATTTTTATTTACATTGGTTACTTATAAAATGTTCAAAATTATAATAAAAACACAGTTGTTACTAGAGGAAATAAATTAAGTCTGTTATTGAAGATTGATGATAAAAAAAAGCTGTTGAGATATCTATAAAAAAGTAGGACACAATAACTATTTCACCTCCTTCCAACGAAAATATCAATACAGTATTCAATTACTGGCTTTATACGGAATTAGTCACATTGAATCTATTTCTGCAAATTGTTAATCGATGAATTGACTAGAAAAAGCACAAAACTATACTGTTACTAAGTCAAAGTATGTTAACATTGAACCATCAATTATTGAGTAGGGATGAAAGATGAATAGGTGCGACAAAATTTCCTAACAGCGACAGTATTCTCCTAGGAAAATATGTCTCCAGCCTTCCATGGCGACAGTATTTCCTAAGAAAAAGTTGTCGCCGCGACAGAATTTCCGGACGACCGATTTACTGTGACACCGGTCACATGCAATGAGGGCACCTGTTCTATAATAGTCAAGTTCCCGAATTAATGTGGGAATCCTGCAATGATCACCCTATTGCATTCGACCAGACCCTATACCCGTAGTGTGGTAGTAAAGTGTCTTGCTATGCCAGACTACTAACAAATTAGGACAGTAAATAGGTCACTGCAATGAGTGAGTCATTAATTAGTGCCTTATAGCAGTATTGTTAGTAAGAAAAGTGCTATATATATAAACTCAATGAAATATTACAAATGAAGCTTCAAAGATGAAAGGTGAAATCAGAAATAACTCTAAATTCCGTATTAAATTACATGTTAGTCAGAATTCATAGTCTTTCATTTTGTTAAATATTGACATCATCAGCTTAGTGAGTCTGCACTATTAGCTATCTTTACTATGTCCATTCACTTTGTGTGTTGCAGTTGAAATCAGAGCCAATAGTAGTAAAATCATACTGCAAACTGAGTACATACAATAATGGACATAAACAAAATTTCATACAAATTCATTCTTTTCCGCTTCTAGTTAGAAGTCTTGTTTTGTTAGTAGATTTATATTGGAACACACATAAATGATCCATTCTGCGGACCTGAACTCATTTAGCTAGCTAGATACCTCAAAAGTAATTATCTACTTTCATTTGGTGAAGTAGTTATCCAGTAGGTCCTTACTGGGCGCGTGATGGGCTGTCCCTAAGAGGGGTTTTACCTGGAATGGAGAATTTTTAATACTATTGCCTTCAGTGCTTGTTGTTTTTATGCGTGAGTGTATTGCTACCATATATGTATTTTTACCACTTCTTTAGGCCTTTGGTCACCGAATTTACAATTGATATAGATATAAAGACTTGCAGAAAATAGCAAGTTAAGCTTTTAAGTTTAGCTATTGATCTTCAGGAAATAACTGGTGTCAAAGGTGATGGTGATGACTGGTGTTTAATTACTATTTGTGGGTCTGGCCTCCGTGAGAAGAGAAATAGATCAAGAGATGAAGAGTGAAAAAGGAAGAAAGAAGACTAGTAACTGAACTGAGAAGAGAGTCAGCATTGATTTATTGTGTTATGATGTATGCATGTCCTTATATGTATAATTTTTATAAACACTTAGCTAGCTAGAAGTCATGTATTAGAGGTCACTTTTCAGAGGAATTGTCTTGTGTTTGTTTGATTTGTGCCCCCGGTATGTGAACCGGATGTGAACCGGATGTTTCTATCTTTTTGTGTGAGTGCATGCGTGGCCTAGTACAAATACCAAAGCCACGCATGCGCACAGTTAGTTCAGTAAAGTTATCAAGAAACGAGTTAGAATTCTGTTCTCTTGTGCTGCCATTGCGATACGAGGTTCGGTTACCCTGGTACGTAGAAGGGACTGGATAACTTGCGACAAGGAACGGCAGGCTTCTGGATTCTGGTGGCAGCGTACCTTCCCCGTAACAGGTTGACGACCTAGAAGCTTTACGGCCACTTCGGTTGACAGCCACGTTTCCTTCCCAACTCCCCCTACAACCACACTATTAGTGAATATTAGTACATTATTTAAGGATAAGATGAAATTAACAAGTAAAAACTATTGATAGTAAGGACAATAATAGTTATTATTATTACGGTCAAACTTCACAAACTCTTACAAGTCTATACCTATGATTCATATAGAAAGTGATTAATGGGTGGATACTGTCACAGCATAGATATAAATGCAAGAGCTTGCTCCAAATAAAAGCCCAATCTAGTTCAACAAGAATTATTATATGACCTTCTCTGCACTGTGCTTCACAATTACATTTTCATTTGTTAATTTAACATTGTAGCATTCTATTTAATTATACATACTAGAAATTTACATCAAATAGTTCATACCAGCTTTTTTTCTAATTTTTATATGATTAGAAATAAACTTTAATTTGTAGCCATAATGTGTTCAATGAATTTCATTGTCCCACGTCACGAAATGTTTCTCCATTACATTGTTTATTTTGAGACCATCTTTATGCTAACTATAATGAATATTGAAATAGTAATATTATACTAATAATTCTGTTCTAACCTTCTAATAATCTCGTTAATTTCAATGTCATCAGAATTTAATAAACTTGGAAACATAGTGTCCATATATTTTATGAACCCATAATTTCCCAAATGTTCTGCAGTTGTCCATGGCATAGTTGTGATTAAAGTGTGGTTTTGAAAGCAACCATGTAAACGAGGTCCTGATAAAGTGTTCCAATAACTATTTGGAGCAACTTGCTAACTTATTAATCTATTAAGTTAAGCTATTAAGTGTTTTAGTATATAACTTAAACAAAGAACAAAGTTCATAATTTTTTTACTATTTATTAATGTACTAACCAGCCCACCACATATTGGTGTCTACTCTAAAACTGAAAGAATACTTCTATATACAGCACATTTCAGCCTTCGTTATTTGTGCAAAGTTTAAAGAGTTTGTAGAGTTTAAAGTGCAATAGTAGCAGTTTAATTCAAACTGTAAACAGTACAATCTAACTTTTGCACTGAATTTTATTTTAATATTATGCAAATTATAAACTACCAATGGTGACATCTCCTTGACTTCAACATCATGTACTTGTAAATAATGTGATTTCAAAAACTAATTCCTGCAGCATTAATTGTGTGGATGATATTAAATGTTATACATTGAATGAAGTAATCATTTGAGCTAAGATTAATGTCTGGCCTTTATTTTGTTTTCTCTGCTGTTGTCCAGACACAGAATAATTGTTCTCTCAAAATCATTGTAATGCATAGTGTTTTTAAAGATCTAAAATAAATAATGCAGTCATTTTATTTGGACTAACCTTCATTCTAATCCATGTTCAGTATTGTTATGAAATTTAATGTTGATTTATGATGGTTGTTGTTATGGTTTGATTTTTTATGTTAACATGTCTCTGTAGTGTTTATTACAGATTGAAGGTGAACTTAACTGAATTCACAGCATATGGACAAGTTATGGTAAGAAGGTGCACTTTTCACTATTCTGTTCATTACACAATTTGTCTACACTTAAGAATTTAATTATAAGAATATAATATTTTTTTAAAGAATACATGTCTACCCTTAAGAATTTAATTATATTAGAAATATTATATTCGGTAGACTTTGTATAAACTTATCTGGATAAGATTAGAATAATAAAATAATTGCCTTCAATATAAGATGTGGGCATTTAATCAACATTTCCATGTTGTATTTCTGTACAAATATATGGTAATGTGTATTCTAATGTCAGTATATTAAATATAAAAAGGAACTTAACTTGGGTCTATGTTTTGAGGTAGTGTCAAGGTAAATACTTAATAGTCATGAAGACATTGCAATGTTACATCAATAGCTTATGTCTTAATCTTAACATGTCAGGTACTCCAATTTGTTTGTTTCTTATATTTTATTATCAAATTGCTATGAGATGGCTTTTTATAATCCAATTTAAAAGTCTAATGATTCTTATGACTATTATACCATTTCAAATGTTTGTTGAATAGTAATAATAAAATGTGATAAAAAGGGTCAAATGAGGGAGAACTATTTTCAGAAATCAAGCTATTGAATCTCTATTAAAAACTATTTAGTAAATGCTACTTTGAGTTCATATCGAAATTCTTTCATTAAACTGCTTCCTCATGGTGGACTTTTTCATAGTGAGATGTAGACTCTTCTACTGTGACTCGACCATAAGCTTCATTTTTTTCAGTTTTCACAGGAGGTAGTGTTCTGTGAGGAAATGAAGTGATATCACTTGACAACTTCTCTCTTTGTATTATTATAATTTGTATTATTGTTAAGGACAAGAGCATTCTTACCTTTCAGGGTTTTTTCTCTTCTTCCAGCAATAGACTACCACTCCAATTATCACCAGAATGAGAGAATACAATACAAAAGTGATCAGCACAGAAAGGACTATTGGAATGACATACTCTATTAATAGGAAAAATATAATAAAAGTGACACAAGTTGTCCTAGTACTAACCTGACACTCCAGATGTGCAGGAGTTATTTTGTTCTAGAGATAGCAAATCTGAAGGTAAAATATTAGCCACCATAACTGCTGGTCCCTCTCCACCTCCAGTAGTGGCAGAGACTGTTATGTCAGAACCAGTGTGTCAGGAGTGAGGTTAGGGATAGAGCAGTTGGTATTGTTAGTAGTTTGTAGTAATTGATGGGTTCCATTTAGAGAGTACCTGATGATATAGTGAATGAGAATTCCATTACGCTCTTCTGGTACTTCCCAAGATAGGAATGCAGATATTGTTGTTGTCTGCTGAACATTATGAACTGCAGTAGGTTCTACGAAAATATATGATAATTATTTCAAGACTATTTCAAGCCAATTGGTAGAGGTTTTTACACTGTATATCTCTCAAATATTAATGTTAAATAAGGTGTTCAATAAACTGGGCGGGGGTTGTTGTAAGGCACCTCGCAGCTGGTGATGAGTAATGCGAAGGATCAGCCCTAACTATTTATTTAGATTGAGCAGTACGATTAGCAACCACAACTAGCTAGGCTAAGTACAAGCTAGAGTGACTACTGATAGATAAAATAGATAAACTTTCCTACTATGAAGGCAAAGCTAAAGAGATAGATTAAGTATATATACTGAGCTTGCAGCAGCTAGTAGGTTTCAAAAAAGAGAAAAAAAAGTGATATATATCATTGGGTTTTGTGGGTGGAGGCTGCATACAGAACTCAGACAGTGAGGAGACTGGGCGGGGCCAAACAATCAATAGCTACACAAACAAACCAATTAACAAGTTCAAAGTTCATGCATTATTGGATGACACGTTATCTTGCACACATATATAGGGTCCGGGTAGGCCTAGACAACTGGTGTTAGAAATATGTACCAGAAACTTCCCTTTACTCTCCTTTATTTGTGCAGTATGAAATTTTCGAAATACTGCAATAATAATTGTAGAACATAAATTAATACAAATGAGTTGGATACAGAGCAATTGTTCAATTTGATTGAGATGATTACAAATTACTATATTTTGTTGATGGTAAACAACCAGAATGCATGTCGTTATTATTGAGAGGGAAGAGGGGGGGGGGGGGTGTGACATACATGTGAATACATGCAATTCAGTCTACAAGACAACTGTAGGCTAATTCACTGCAGTTACTACATCTGTGGGCTATTAAATTAATGAAATCAGTTTATACTGGTGATTCAAATATCTTTGTCGTGAAGTCTCATCACTCATATCTCAGGGTTGTAAAACACGAATAATAGTTTAAAATTAAGTGATGTGCTTTACCACAAAGGTGATAGGCTTCACTATGACAATTTTTCTAATAAATTGTTTATTTCAGCAAACTATAGTAACATAATTACCTATCTACTGATACTTATTATCTATTCAAAGCAATTTGGTCTACAAATTACAGTTTTTGAAAGTAAGTAATTTTAACCATTAATTTGAGAAAACATGTGTCAAGCACTTATTCTTGATTCAATTGCTGGGTTAAGTATAAGAGACTAGTTGAACAAGACACCAAATTCAACATTCAAATTTAGCCAAGAGGTTTATGAAAGGAAACTAAGTACACTAAGGTAAAAAATAAAAAAAAATAATGTGACTGGAACTTACATTTGTACGAATTCGAAACAGTAAAATACACAACAGGGCAGTTAAAACTTTTAAAATTTATACCTAAAATGTAACAATTTTAATCAACAAATTATGAAATTACTTTCATACCTCCATCATGAGTAGTAGCTTCTCTAGTCTGACTATCTACATGACATGACAAACGCACTGAAGAATGGTCAAAAATTAAAATTACACATGGTAAAAGTTTTCACAGATTCTCTCACTGCAATTGTTTTACTTGAAAAACAAGCATTTCATGCAAGCATTAAATTTCCTGAAGCACAGGATGATTCGGAAAAAGCAAAGACAGACTAGCAGTATAGTATGCTCTATCCTGCACTTTAGGAAATCTAGTTAACATTTCGCCACTTGAAGCTGTTCTGTGCTATTTTAGTTAAGCAGAAGTAGCTGCATTTTCACAGTCACCTGCTCACTGGATATATCAATGCTGCATAAATTTCGAATAAGAACAATATTGTTGGGTATGGAGTATCATTATGACAAGCAGCGAATTAGTCAATTGTTAACTTACTATAACTGCCACTAACTCGAACAGAAATAAACTCCCATAAGTTTGTAAAGCCTAAATGGGCCCTCAGAAATTCAGATAAGTAAGAGACTACCTAATTCCTTACCAAATGGGCCCTCAGAAATTCAGATAAGTAAGATTGGGGGTCTGGAGGGCTTAATCACCAGGCAATCTCGCACTCTCAGGAATGTTTTGCTGCCACCAGAGAACGTGTGGGCTGATTTTATAATACAAATTCCAAAGGACACACAGACAGAAATCAAGTGGTTAAACAAGACCTGACATACACATGAACTGAGACACGAGGTCTCACGACTCCGTTCTTATATGCACACACAAAAATGACCAAACATGGAAATGTTTAGTGACATGACACCTACCTAAATGTCCAATGAGATCTTGTGTACGTGAAATTCTTCACGTACACAAGTGATTGCATCAGAAATCCCAAAAACTCAAATAAATGCACAACATTGCATGAAATACTAAATAACGCACATCACTTAAAAATGAAATTCATATAAGTTCTCTTCTTCTTTACCTCTACTTCTCTTCATTCTTCTCATCTTCTCTCTTCTTCCTTGTCTCGCTCCCCACAAAGAGACTACCTAATTCCTTACTTATTTTGATGACATGGGTATAAATTGATAAACCAAAGTATTTTACTCAGTGTATTATTAAGGAGTCGACCTCTAAGTGAATACAAAATGTGAGGGTCGAAATACAAATGACACATGTACATACATTCACACATATACCAGTGATATGCTTCAGTATAAATAGCAATCAAGCCATTGCGCACAAGTAAGTAAAAAACGAGATAAAATTAAAACCATAAAATGATAAAAGTTGATTTTTGCCATTAAACGATATATATGCAAAATGTTTGCTATGTTGTAGCTCATATTAGCCTAGTTTAGGAAGGAACTATTCAGTCCATTTCATTTTAGGACAAACATATCATGGTGATTGCTCCCTGCAACTATTTAATTGTGATTGAAAAAACAACAATAAAACAAAGCATTTCTAAGAAATTATCACACAGTTTTGAGCCTGAACTGAGAATTGTGTGCTGCTGTAGTAACAAAGAAACTGGAGGGAGTAAAATAAAAATTATGGGCAACTAATACATGAATGTGCTTTAAGCTATTTTTAGATAAGCAGTAACTGTAAATACACAACACTTTTAATGATAATGTTACATCTATGGTTAAACAATCAAATATAATAGTCTCTAATAATTAATCTATGTTATACCAATTTGATTTTTTATACCAAACAATTCATTTTTAATGCCAACATGTTTCAGCAGACTGCTTCTGCCATCATCAGGGCTGATTTATAAAAATCAAAAAACAAAAATGCTATAATCCTACAGGGGAAAGCTCCATTCCTGAGTCCCTATTCATCTACATAATTATGTCACCCAACAACTTAACCATGAATAGGGACTCTGGAATGGAGCTTTCCCCTTTAGTATATTGATAGCAGCTAGAGGCCACTCACATAAATAAACAAGAATCAACCTTAGGCAATATATTGCATTTTGTCAAGCATTGCACCCTTAGGCCAATTATAGCATTTTTTGTTTTTTGATTTTTATAAATCAGCCCTGTTTGGTACAAAAAAATCAAATTGGTATAACATGAACTATAACCAGCAAAAAAAAACTTTAATAACAATATTAATCTATTCTGCCAATATTGTAGCTCCTCCTTGCTCAGCACTTCAATTGTACCAATATTGTTTCCATTCACACTTTCTTGGTGTTCTCTCCAAGTTTGGAACAAACCCAGACAGTACTGTGTACCGCTAGTGGCCCTAACCTCATCTTCCTCCTTGTTTGTAAGTATGGGTATTAATAGTATTCTATTTATGCTGGAGGTGGTTGGTATGGGAGGAGGAGGCTCACTGGCAGGGCTGGTTCAGTGGGTATGGAGCAGTCAAGCTGCTGACTGAGCAAGGCAAATAAAAGACAGTTCCTGTCATATTCAGAGGGAGAAGAAGTTTCTTTGAGTGTTTCTGTCTGTCTGTGCATATGCCCAACATGCTGCACCAAGGCTCCCCTAAGTACTCAGGAATTTCACAGAACTGATTAGGTTGGTCAGTGATGTCTTCTTGAGTGGAGGTTTAAAACCTTAGCATAACTCTGGTATCGCTTGGAACTGTAAGCCGTTGCTACATTCTAAAATAGTTAGATAATCACACTGATGCTGTCCACAGAAACCCTCAGGCCCTAGCAGAGTCCTTGCTGTGCTTGGAACTGTATAGCTCAGGGGCTTCAGACTTCTAGATTCCTTGATCTCAATATCTAACTATTTTTTAGATGATTCAGTCAGGTATCTGTGCCCAGTAAAAGACTTGCTGATTCTCTCCAGAGTTTTCACAAAAACATTCCACGACCTGTCGATGAGACCCTCAAGGGCTGCACACTCCAGCATCATGACCACATAGATGAGACCCTCAAGGGCTGCACACTCCAGCATCATGACCACATAGATGAGACCCTCAAGGGCTGCACACTCCAGCATCATGACCACATAGATGAGACCCTCAAGGGCTGCACACTCCAGCATCATGACCACATAGATGAGACCCTCTAGGGCTGCACACTCCAGCATCATGACCACATAGATGAGACCCTCTAGGGCTGCACACTCCAGCATCATGACCACATAGATGAGACCCTCAAGGGCTGCACACTCCAGCATCATGACCACATAGATGAGACCCTCTAGGGCTGCACACTCCAGCATCATGACCACATAGATGAGACCCTCTAGGGCTGCACACTCCAGCATCATGACCACATAGATGAGACCCTCAAGGGCTGCACACTCCAGCATCATGACCACATAGATGAACAAGTTTAGCGTGATTCATGTTAGTTATTTATATTATACTGACACTGCAAACTCCAACATGTGGGCCAGATTTTAAAATCAATATAATTCACTTATTTGTAGTTTTCCATGTCTGGGTAATTCATTGCTAGGCCACACATATTGACCAAGGATTTCAATTCTCAATTTCCATGTCACATATGGAATCAAAAGAAGAACAAAGGATGGCTGTGCTTAAGTAGATGCTCAAAGTTTTAGTAAGGGCTGTAGCTGCTCAAACTTTGTGTCAGTGTAGCCCAATTGTTGGTGTTCTGACAAACATGTACATTTTTGATCTTACATAATTGCGTTGTTTTTTTGTGAGACCTGTCTCAAATTTTGAATTATATTAGTTCACGAGACTAAAAATAGCTAATTAACAAAAAGCTTAAAATCAATTTCCATATATATACTCACTAGCTCCTAATCCTGCACAAGTATATTCAATGTTCCAATTTGGTGTTATAATTGTATAACCATTAACAAAATCATTTAACTAACTATTAATTATATATTATGTGTGAGCAGAGTGTCATTTGCACCTCACTAATTCTTCATTGGTAAGCAAACACATGAGTAGCAACAACTACACAGCTAGCTGCCGGAAGTTGAGGTACTAGTATTATATTATTATTTTCCCACTGATAGCATTTTCTGTAGATATCTAGCTATTTAGACTATATTTATAGTATAAACACTACAAAATTACATATTATGATGTTTGATAAAAAATTATATAACTTACTATCTTGTGAAGTTGTTATAGATGAACTGGCACTAGAGGGTCCAGAATAAACACTGTTGACTCCAGCTACAGTGAAGGTGTACTGAGTGAAGGGCTTGAGGCCAGTAATTAGATGAGTGTTAGCATTAGACTGTGTATTGATTATTATGTTTCTATTAGTTCCTTCTCCATACTGAATTATGTAACTAGTGATGATTCCATTTCTCTCTGAAACACCTATCTCTGTCCATGTGAGGGTTATATTAGTAGACATTATTATACTAGCAGTAGGCACTCCAGGACTACCAGTAGGAGCTGTATAGTTAAAAATATGCAATGGTTTTTATCAAATTGCTTTATAAATATATTTGAGTAGTGAGTATTCATGAAATGTCATATTAACAGAAATCATTAAAAACAATGTTGCCTTATAAAAAACTACCCCAGTAGCATGTACTGTTTTGCAGTGTTCCTTTGCCAATGTATACCAAATATTAACAATAAATAAACTTCCTGAAGTGATCAACAGTCATAGAAATAATTATGTGATTTATTTTGCATATTTTTTTAATTTTACAAGCTCAATTCCCAAATATATTTCTTAATGTACAGTTTTTCATAATGCTTACCATCTTCGACTGTCCTTATTATTTCACTAGCATCAGAGAAAGGTCCAGTATTAACACTGTTAACTCCAGCTACTATGAAGGTGTACTGAGTGAAGGGCTTGAGGCCAGTAATTAGATGAGTGGTAGCATTAGACTGTGTATTGATTGTTATGCTTCTATCAGTTTCTTCTTCATGCTGAATTATGTAACTAGTGATGACTCCATTCCGGTCCAAACAATCTATCTCTGTCCATGTGAGGGTAATGTTTGTGGACATTATTACACTAGCAGTAGGTACTCCAGGACTACCAGTAGGAGCTGTGAAATAATCCAGAACTCAATACAGTTTGTTGCAATTGTGTTAATGCTTACCTGTCTCTGTGGTAGTCAGAGTGGTAGTTCCAGTGCCTTCTAATTCAGCCAAATTATTTCTACCAGTGATGCTAACTGAGTATTGAATACCAGCCTCCAGACTACCAATAGTTACTGAGTTACTGGTAGTAGATTCTGTTCTAGTAGGGACTCCATTACAAGTAGTACCAGTCAATGTAACTGTGTACATATCTACTGATAAACTATTGGTAGGTTGAGAGAAGGACAGAGTAGCTGATGTAGCAGTCACTGATGGAGACGATATAATTGGTTGTAATACGTCTGAAATAATTATTTAACAAGTTACTAAACACATACACTAGTCTAGACATAGTATTAGGTAAAACATGCAGGTATAATAATTCATGACTTATTGAACTGATCCTAATTAATAATAATACTGTATAATAATAAGTTAATAAAATTGTACTGATTGCTGAATAAGACCACTTATCTATGTGACAGGATCTGCAAAAGCATGATCATTTCTTGTTTCTTGCCACGCTAGCTAACTATGATGCTTATTTATTTCAACAAACTCACCTGACACTCATACGCTATACTGTTCAAGTAGAGCCATTTTAAAACATTGCATTGCAGCAAGTAAGCGTCAATTGATTGTCTTGAGAAACTAACATTTATTAGAAGTTCAATTAATTCCATTTACTTTCCGCTGCACGAATCTCCACTCTAACCGAGTACACTTCCAGGTAAAATTAAAATTCAATTTCCTTAATTTCTCTGCTTAAGTGAAAGGTTGAAAACAGTGAGCTTATTTCAAATGGTGCACTTGGCATAAAAGAAATGTTTTTAAGACCTAAAACTTGGGAAAGGGCTAGAAGAAATTATATAGATACCAACAAGCTAAAATACTTTTTGGTTAAGATTTACATGCTGTCAGGTTTTGCCCATTATCTCAAAATGAAATTGTGTGTAAATTGTGTTGTTGTTGTTTTTTGCACATCTTGTCTCATATAAACTTGACAAGCCACCTCTAGAAAAAGATTTATCCATGAGGTTATCTATAATTGAAGTTATTATAATTTGTTTTTTGTTGGATTTTGTTAATATACAAAAATGATTTATACTGTACAGAAGTAATTCTTTAAATGCCATTATTTTATTGACGCCTGTAAATGCTGATATAAACTCAAAAAGTTTAAATACTCTTATAAAATATGGCCACTAATACTAGTTTCTTGGATAAAATATTATGTTTGTAAGTAAGTTATACTAATACATTCTTACCTCTAACAGTCAGAGTGGCAGACACAGCTGGTACACTCAGATATGTGCCAGTAGTAGCTCTCACACGAATAGTAACAGTAGAAGCAGTAACAGTCTCATTTGTGTAAGTAGTTCCAGTCACTTCAGTGCCACCAGTATTGACATTCATAGTGTTTATATACACATGATATGTAGCTCCTGGGGTCTTAGCTGGAGGAGTCCAGGTGGCTTGTACTCTCCTATTACTAATTTGTCTCAATACAATGTTAGTTGGAGGATCTGGATCTGGAATAAAAAATATTCATTTAATGCATATGTCTTTTGTGTAAATATAATGTCATTATGGAGTTCAGTATCACTGGTAGATTACTTTTTCCCTAAAGGCACAATACAACAAAACTAAACTGTAATGACTGGAATAGACATGGAGATTCATTTAGATCTAAAGAAGGAAGCAAGCAGTCATAATAATGCATAAACAGAACTTTCAAAAAATGTAAGTTATGAAATTTTAAAGGCAAATTTCTCTTTTACTATTATTCCTCTTTTAATAATATTCTCATGATGATATTACTGAGCTAAAAATATGCTCATCATACCACACGCTATCCATCACAGGGGCAAGTGACTGTCCTTGCTTCCATGATTGTTTAGCAAGCATTTAATGTAATTCCATATTTTTTTTTGTAAAATTTAAAATCTTTTAAATTTTATATATGATGGGTGGGACAATACTAGCTAAGGCTTTCAAAATTAGGTAAGGTAAATTGATTTTGTAAGAAAAATGGCATTTCAGTATAGATAAATTATATTTTTTATGATTAGATTTTTCTAGATTACATAATTTGACAGATTTGTAGTAGCTTGTCTCAATTTGTGTTGGTCAAAAATAAAATAGTACTGTTACAGGCTCATAGATTGAAACTTGTCAGTTAGCAAATATATACATTTGCTAACAAGCTGATAAACAAGTTACTTTACATTTATGTATTAAAGCAGAATTACTAATTTTAAATAAATATTTTAAATTTATTTTAAATTTATGACTATGTTATGTGCCTCCTATACTTCTAATAGTCCTAATTTGATAAGGGTCATAAAAATATACTCAATTCAATTTGTTAGATAAATTAACAAGGTAGATTATTTACTTAAAAGTTTCAACCAATTTCAATAAAATAATTTTTAATTGTCTGTGTGGTTATTCTTAAAATATAATTTATTACCTTGTATTCTAAATACTGGTGATGTCACTGGAGTTGGTGTATTAGCATTACTAACAGTGTATGTGTAACTTCCAGGTAGATATCCAGTCACGAGTAGAGCAACTCTATACATCCTCCTCTCACATGGTCCAGTACCTACAATAGTCTGTCCTCCTCTATCCCAAAATGAACCACCACCTGCCAGTCTTGTATTTCTATCAACAATAACATTATTCCTCCTCCAAGTCACTGATGTAGGTCGACCTCCTGTAGTTATTCCTTCTATTGTCAACTCTACGTTATCATGATCAGCTAATTGTAGTGGTGTATCCATATCAAGTTGTATGAGAGTATTAGTTATGGCACCTATAATAGCATAATGAGAGTAAAATATTTTAATGTCTGACTCATTTAGCATCAATGCTGTGGTTGGATTGGGATGGTCACACACAAATATCCATTTGATGGTTAAGAAACTAAAAGGAGTTTTATAGAGTGAGCTAGAATTACTAACTTAGAAATTACATAATAAACATAATAAATAGATGTCAATACGTTGACCAATAAATCAATAGAGTGTTTCAAATATATCCATTGTTATAGCTAATAGAAATTACTTTGTATTTATTTCTAACAGCCAATATAAGTCTATGTTCGACTTCAGGTTAAATCAAAAGTTCAGGTAAAGTTTTAATTATACATATAATTGGCTGTTAGATATGAGAAAATTTGCCATTATAATAATTGTTCAGTCGATAACAATTGATTTGTTGAAATCCCTTGTTCTGTTCTTTAAATAAGACTACAAATTGTATATGGTAGTTTTTCGTTGAAATCATTTTGAAAGATTGTAATGAAATAGTGTACATCTATTATTTTAAGATTTATTAATGACTGAGGAAGGTTCTATGAATGTATAGATTGTTAAACACATTAATGCAGAAACAACAGATTAGTTTACGTGAATGCACACTTGTAAGTTCTTGTAACTCAATAAACATAATTATATGTCTATTGTAACATGTGGTGGACTATACACCTATTGTGCGTAGAGAATACATTAGAACTATCATTTATCTTTAGCTATATAATGTCTTTCTAGATTATGTTTCATAAATAATATTATATTTAATTCAAAAAATCAGACTCTACACAGACATCACAGAAGAGAAGGCATGCAATTACACAATAAGAGTTACAAATGAATCTAAACTATAGACCACACTATCGTACACAAGTTCAAATGAATTAACATCCCAGTACTGATGGAAGAATGTAAAAATACAAATAGCTTTTATGGCATCCTTATGTGGGAAAGAGTCAAGTTCAACTCCACCAGTTATATTTATTATTTACTCCAATTTACATGGAAATTAAATCACTATTTTAGAACATTAAATAAGCAATTCTAGCGATACAGTTTTACAGTAGGACAAAATGAGAAATATCGTTCAGACATGGAAGATTTTTGGGTGATGTTTTTCCACACTATGAATTAAACCTAACAATAAGAGCCAGAACTAAATGGGTATTTAATTAGTGAAATGTATAGTCTTGTTTTGAATTTTATGTGACACATACAGCTTATATTTTTTTAATATTATTCTGGAATGTGTAATTAAATAAAGCCAATTTACTAGTTGCCACCTAGATAAACAATTAAGTTTGCATAGTTTTTAGATAAATGGATTACATACTAATTATTTTAATTTTAGTGATTTTGACTAGCTTATCAAAATGAAGAAAATTAGACCTCACAAACTAGAATGACTTCATAACGCAGTGGTGTATGAAGGAGAGTTCCAGGGGCTGAATCCCCCATAATTTTAGGGCACTATAATATAACGAGGTTATTTCTCAGGTGAACAATTTTAAGCCACATTGGAGCTCCTCCATACTGGAACTTCTTCCTACACCACTGTAGTGGTAAGTAGTAAATAGATTGTAATTTGTAAAGATTGATTTTAGATGAAGCTTCAGTTTTAAACTTAATGTACAAGATTACTTGACTTATTTAGATTTTTCCTAGTTTTTCTGTGATCACATACTGCTCTTTGTCATATTAATTGATGTGAACCACCAATAATATATATATATAGCATGCTCCTCTATAACCAGTGTGTCAGGAAGTTACCACATAAATGGCATCTTTTCTGTGATGCTAAAATACCTTGTTATTATATAATGTTGCATTTCATGAAGCATATGCATAATAAATTATGTAATTCTTCAATAATGCTACTATTGTCCCATAATACTCCCACTGCAGTGATTTTTTAGCTACTAAAAGAACCAATGGCATCGTTTGTGGTAGAGCAAAACCCACTTTAATTAAATAATTCATGATTGCATCTACTGCAGATTATCGACCAGAAGTTTTACACATTCTATTGCCTTTCACACAGATGACAAAGTTTCCACTAAAACAAGTCCTGGAGTTTGAACTTTCATTTGAGAGGTGAAACTCTTCATATAAATAGATGTATCCTGAGACAGGAGCTCCTGTACTGGACTACCTCGAATTCTGTTATCAGTGACCGATATTAGTTGAATTTATTAAGCGAGTTAAAAAAAAAAAAAAAGAATGGTATATGTTCAGGTTCTCGAATCTACTAAGAACTTCACTAACATTATTACAGCTTCACATTCTCAGCACATGCATTTAATTACGTGCATGATCATAATTATAGTCTATGTGTGATGTTCAAATATTCTTAGTTACTCGTTTATTGTTTAGTTTTCAGTTTTTGTTCATATCACTTGTATAACTTCCTAATTCTGGTTTAACTGTGGGTGTTTATGGATTGATCTACTTATATACAAGAAGCTAGGCCTGTACTAAGTTCCCAGCTTATTCTCTCACTCTCTCATCTGTGGAGATCCTTATGCTACTAATGGCTAGACTCAGGCCCTACAACTTCAATTTCTATGATTGGTCTTCTTCTGAGACTTAAAAGTATGGATCAATTCAGAACTAATCATATACATATTTGCAATTTAGTGGTATTTATTATTATATAAAATTGTTATAAAATTGCAGGAATATATTTGTATTGTGTAGGCGAACTTGCTCTTGGCCATTTTCACCCATAATTTTCCTGGCAGTGTTATCGTACCCACCATTCACAAGCACAGTGTAGACACTCTTGGATAGCACAGCTCTGTGCTAGTATAGTGGGATGTTTTGGTGAACGTTCTGCACTAGTTGACGAATTCTTCCGTAAAGTATGCCAGTCACTAATTGAACTGGGATAGTTGATAAACAGTACTGGTCGATAATAGGAGGTTAATGCTACATGATATTATTTTAATGAATGAACACTAACATTTGTAACATCTTTAAATATTATGTTCACTTTCACAAGTTAGTTCAGTTTAATAATAGGCCATTGAACCATGGTTGAAGTCTTAAAAACAAATCTTTGAAAGCAGTGTCAAGTATGTATTTAGAACTGCCACAATATTTAAATTACCACTTACATTGTCCATTTGCTTCATATGTTAACATGGATACCAGAACAATAACTAGTAACATCACACTGTAATAAAAGCATATACAATCATTGAGATAATCAAACTCGTTACAGCTTTTCTTTGGTTGAATATTATATAGCGATCGCTTCTGACAGCTACATATTTCTCTACCTGCATAGCTAAAGCAATTGCTATTGATTCTTTCACATATTAGTAACTATCTATTTGCACCAATACTTGTTTGTACTCACCTTTTTCGCTCCATTTTTTCTGGCTCACTAAATAGTTGTTGTTGCGCACCCTATCCCAGATGTTGAGTGCAGTTGTAGTTTATTCCCGTTGTGCACGTGCGGCAATAGCCTAACTTTGTATTGTTGCGATAACTTTGTATTGTTGCGCATATGCATATTATATGGATGATCCACACAAAATCGCAGAATATAGCTATATTGGGACGAGATCAACATGTGTTAGAAAGTTAAATAGATAATCTGAGTTGTAGAGTAATATGCAGTAGCAGGTCAATAAAAATAGTTTGTTATTGCAGAGATTAATATCACTTTTATATAAACATGACAATGATAGTAGCAATACATGATAAAAAATAATATAAAACAACTTACAATGATTTTTTATGCACTAATTAAGACATTTTAAACTGATGGTATTAAAATAAGCCAAGCTTGGTGTCCAGGGTTTACAATGTCATGTTTTCCAATAATATATATTATAAGCAATCTGCCAGTGTTGGGCCTTCTAGCAGTACTACAACAGACTGACAAAAAATATAAAAAATAACTAAAAGAGTTAGTTGTAGGTGAATTCATGCACATGATCAGAATGCGTCTGTTTACTGTCCTTTCTTTTGCAGCTGGAGTAGAATCTTGTTGTTAAAAATTACAGCTGGTAGCCAAAAAAAAACAAAAAACAACAAAAAAAAAACAGAGAGAGAAAGAAAGAGAGAGAAAGAAAATACTTAAGGTGGATCTTCTCCATCCTCTAGGACCCACCTCAAGTATTTTCTTTCTCTCTCTCTCTGTCTCTGTGATTATTTTTTAATATTGGTTACCAGCTGTAATTTTTAACGACAAGATTCTACTCCAGCTGCAAAAGAAAAGACAGTAAACAAACTTATTCTGATCATGTACATGAATTCACATACAACTCTTTATATTAGTTATTTTTTATATTTTTTGTCAGTCTGTTGTATTGCTAGAAGGCCCAATACCGGCTGATTGCATACAGTAAATATTATTGGAAAACCTGACATTTTATACCCTGGGCACCAAGCTTGGCTTACTTTAATATCAACAGTTTAAAGTAAAATAGTGCCAGACTTGAAACTGGCTGTAAACAACTTGTAACTTTGATATTTCTAAGATCCTGAAACACAAAACCAAGTAAATAATTGTATATGAATTTTCTGCTATGCTATCTTTAACTGAAAGAAAATTCTGATGATGTTTTGATCACTGAAATGCACATGACAAAACACCACTTTTAGTTTGAGTGATATACTAAATACTACACTATGAAGTTTTTATTTTTCAAAAACAGGTCTAGGTACTGTATAATATATTATATACAAATAATGGTAATGTCATTTGAGATAGTGATCAACATTACTAACAGGGGTGTTTGTGTGTTATCTACAGATAGCTAGATGCATCTTCTTCTGCTAATTTATAATTTATAATTTTTGCATTAGTCTTTGGAATTAGGCTTTGTGTTGATGATAACCTCAGTATATTGTTTTTTGAAGTAACAATTCATTGTGTGTTAAACAACAGAACATGTTAAAAACCAGATTGAGTATAAGGAAACTGTACTTTGTATGAAATATCAGTGCATTATGAATTAGCTGTCAGTATTAGAGTGTTAGGACAATAGGAAAATAGCCTGTGTAAATTAAGTCTTAAGAATTTTAATTGAAATTAAAAAATAACTTCAACTATAGCTACAGCAATAAATTACTGTCCTGAAGGCCATAATTTTCTGATAAATACTACTGTCAACACACTCACAACTTTAATTAAAAGTTTTGTTTTTCACTTTACAATCAGTTTTTTAGTATAGGCCTGAAATTCTTATTGTTCATTGTGGCTCAACTGAAACTAGCAAAAAAACTTAAACAATATTATTCTATAATTTTCTTGATTTTGATAAACATAATGTAAAACAATGATTTTGAATGTTTAGTTTATTGAATACTTCCGGCATTACTAGTATCTATTACCACATATTTCAAATACTGGTGACATCACTGGAGTGGGTGTATTGGCATTACTAATAGTGTATGTGTAAGTTTCAGGTAGATATCCTTTCATTAGAGCATTTCTTACATGTGACTCTCTCATGATAGCTTACGTTAGGAGCAGCCCCACTCCTCAACTAATGTTTCTGTGGACTAATATAGCCATGGGTGCTAATGGACTATCTATTTACTAATTAGTGTACCTGCTCAACTTTCATACAAACAATTATTCTATTCTAATTTTACGATTCTTCTGTGTCAATGTTTGTACTTTATACAATCTGAAAAAAAAGTTAAAATTACATGCATACGTTTCAGACCTTGCACTTTATCTAAATGGTGATGTTAGCTACCACAAACTTTACAGTTTCCATATGCTGCTGCCATATCCAGTACTTGTGTAAAAACAAATACGGTCAAGCTGTAGTAAACACTAACTATCATACCTTAGCAACACATTTAACTCAAAACAGTAATCATTACACATCCAAAACACTTCTTTGCCTCTACCAAGCTGAAAATTACAAGTGTGATGAGACACACTGAAATGCTAATTTTTTTCAGTTATTTTTTTCGTTTAAAGATTATGTTTAATTTAACAGAAAATGTGGTTAATATAGTAGACTAATCATTCAAGTTAATATATCTTCTTCTTTACAAACATTATCGAAGTCCTTTGTTTAAAACTTTACCATGCAAACAGATTATTTGTGTTTAATGGTTTCTTAGTGAGATGTAAACTTTGCTACTTAACTTGTTCATATATGATGCATATATTCTTTCAAGATCTCTATTCAAGAATTTTTTAGAAAATTCTGTTGTGGTCACCCTATATGATCTTATCACTAGTCCTGGAAGGTCCCTAGTTGTTCAGATGCACCTGTGGAGGTTAGATTATAGGGGGGGAAGATGTGGGGCCAGTATCTGTAGTAAAAAGAAGATAATACAGGAAGACGTGAAGACCTGACAGGAAATATCAGAATTTTGTTAAGCTGTATAGATGGGTTATATCTGTTGAATAGGTTTTGTCTGCTTGTGTTTTGCCTAGTAAAGTAAATATGCAATTCAGAATAAATATGTAAGACTACAGTCACTCAAGGACAGTTAAGTAAGTATTGGAGCTGACAACATTATTACAAGTGAAGAATGCAAAATAGGTTTATTAAGTCAAGACTAATTGTGATGGCTCAATTGAGTGCTAAAGCCTGACTTGAGTATATTAAATTAATGTATTTTATTGTGATAATAGCTAGTGCTTTTGCCTCAGGAATTAGCTGTAAAATTCAACCTTTCTCAGATTTAAGATTTAAATCCAGTTGTAATTAATAATTACAATTACAGTCTCGCTCACCATTGGTGCACAAGCACAGCACTTATTATGGGCGTTGCCAGTATTTCGGAGAGGGGGGTTTGACTAGAGTAAGATTGAACATGTCCGAATTAATTGAGTGAGAAAAACCACACCCCATTTTAGGACTAGTCTACTTTTGTACACATTGGTTACTTATAAATAAATGTGCATGATTATAATAAAAACACAGTTTTTACTAGAGGAAATAATTTAAGTCTGTTATTGAAGGTTCATGATGAAAAGAAAGCTGTTGAGATATCTATATAAAAAGTAGGACACATTAACTATTTCACTTCCTTCCAATGAAAATATCAATACAGTATCAAATTCTGGCTTTATGCGGAATTAGTCACATTGAGTCTATTACTGCAAATTGTTAATCGATGAATTGACTTGAAAAAACTAGGCTTGCACAAAACTATACTGTTACTAAGTCAAAGTATGTTAACATTATAACCATCAATTATTGAGTATGTGTGGGAGTTGTAAGTTCCCACACACTGAAAGATCAATCGAGGTAGCTATAATTATAGGCTAACTAACACGAAGGACCAGACTGCCTACTTGTCCGGGTGCAATCTGATAACTAGCTCAACCGCTGGCTGCAGAGCTTGCAGTCTCGCTAGTCAGACTTGAAAAGCGCGCACGCCTGAAAGTAGTCTTTCTCAGTCAGACAGAGGTAAGCAATGTTTTATTACACAAACACAAGACATTAAATACAGTACATAAGGATGCGGGATAGATGGTTCACAAAACGGATATGAATATGTTTAAGTATGAAATGAATTAGGAAAGGGACGACACATGCGAATGTTCAATGTTTATCTGTTGTTCGTAGGTCCGACTACGTCTTCTTCACGGGCTCGGGATCTGGCTGCTGCAGGATTCTCTGGCTGGGTCGGAGTCCCAGACATACTCCCGGGGGGCGTCGATGGTGCCACGTCGTCAGTGAGAACTGGGATCAGTCTGACAACTGGGCGTCTGTAGAGTTTGCCTCTGCACCTGATGGTAGCTACTCTGGTCTCTCCATCATCTCCTGGGTGAATATCTTCGACGATGGCAATGGGCCAGTCTCGGGTCTTGATAGACTTGTAAAGACGATGTCACCTTTACGGACGCAGTAACCTGGGCGGAGCCACTTGCTGCGCTGGGCGCAAGAGGCGAGATAGGAGGATGACCACGTCTTCCAGAGGTCTGCCTTGATCCTGGTAACGAGGTTCCACCTTCTGAGCAGAGAGTATTTGCTGGTTGATGGAGGTCTGACTGGTGGTGCTTTGAGTGGTCTGCCCACCAGAAATTGTCCAGCAGTGAGGAAGGTTCCTTCCGTGGATTCTTCGGTGTGGAGGGGAGCGAGGGGCCTGGAGTTTAGGATGGCCTCAGCTTCAGTGAGGACGGAATACATTTCGTCCCACCGTAGGGCGTGAGGCTTGAGGTTCTTCCTCAGTTGTATCTTCATTCCTCTGACGGCCGCTTCCCAGAGACCGCCAAAGTGAGGCGTTCTTGGGGGGGGGGTGTCTCCAGTCGATCTGCTGTCGAGTGGCGAACTGGATAATGGCATCTTGGGTGTTCTTTGATCGGGAGAACTCCTGCAGTTCTCTGATCTCCTCCCGGGCCCCAAGGAAGTTCGTGCCGTTATCTGAGTAGATGACGGCTGGAGTGCCTCGGCGAGCGACGAAATGTTCCAGAGTGGCCAGGAAGTCAGGGGTGGAGAGAGACACAGCCAGGTCCAAGTGTACTGCCTTGGTCGTCAGGCAGACGAAGACCACAGCATACGTCTTGATGTAAGATGGTTTGCGGGTGTGTCCTATGCGGAGAGTGAATGGTCCCGCGAAGTCGACTCCTGTGCAGTATAACGGTGGAGCAGGTGTAGTGCGGTCTGCCGGGAGCATGCCCATGATGGTCTGGACAGGTCTGGCGTAAGCACGTTGGCAGCTGGGACAGGTTCGACTGATCCACTTGAGGAGGTTGCGGACATGGAATGTAGTAGGAGCTGGCCAGTATGGAAGTCATGGATGTGACTCCAGCATGGTTACAGGTCTGGTGTAAAGTCCGGATGAGCAGATGGGTAAGTTTGGATTTCGTGCTCAGTGGGGTGAGCTTGGATGGAACTGTAGGAGAGTCAGGGTCTCTGACTCGGCTACAAACGAGCAGATGTCCATGGGCAGACAGAGTCAGGATGAACTTTGAAAGAGAGTGACCCCTGGGCAGGATGGAGGACTTCTCGACCGCTGCAAAAATCTCAGGGAAGGTTTCCATTTGGGACAGACGGTAGAGAAGATGCTTTGATGTGACTATTTCCTCGTAGTCGAGTTGGTCGAGGTTGTGGAGCTGTGGAGACTTCTTGCTGTTGTTGAAGAATCTGAAGATCTAGGCAACTACACGGACAAGCTTGAAAAAGGACGAAAAACGTGCCCATAAGCCGCACAGGAACTTGGCATGGTCTGGACGGAGCTGGAGACAGGGCTTGATAGTGGCGATGAGGACTGGTGTTAGAGGTTTGGCTGGTTTGGAGGTTGGCCACTGATCTGACGGCAAGGAGAGCCATGGCGGACCTGACCACCAGAGTGCTGACGTGGCCAGGTCCGGGGCACGGACTCCCCTGCTAGCCAGATCAGCGGGGTTGTAGTCGGTTGGAACGTGTCTCCATGATGACGGAGGGATGAGCTGTTGAATGCTGTAGACCCTGTTGGCCACGAATCGGTCCAATTGCGGTGGAGCCTTGGGAAGCCAATGCAGGACTATCTCGCTGTCGGTCCACGCGTAGACGTGACAGAGAGGGATCTGGAGCACGAAGCAGGTGTGGCTGAGGAGTCGGGTCAGGAGGTGGGCTCCCAACAAACTCAGCTCTCGGGATGGTTACAGGATGGACTGGGAGAACTCTTGCCTTTGCCGTGATGAGTGAGGTGGTGATCGATTTGTCCTTATAATCAGAGCGCAGGTAGATGGCAGCACCATACGCGACCAAGGAGGCATTGCAGAAGCCGTGGAGTTCCTCCAGACACACACCCGAGAGCTTGGTAAGTCTACGGGGAACAGGATGGTAGTTCGCTGAGTGGAGATCATCCACCCAAGTGCGCCAGAGTGCTCTCAAGTCGTCAGGAACAGGCTTGTCCCAAGACAACGAACACTTCCACGTCTCCTGGAACAGGAGTCTTGCTGGAAGGATGGCAGGGGCGAAAAGTCCCAGGACGTCGTAGACGCCGGCGGTGGCAGAGGCGATCAGACGTTTCGTCACGGTGGCAGAGGATGGAGGGACCTCTGGGGTGGAGACGTAGAAGGAGTCAGTCTTCACATCCCAATGGATTCCGAGTGCTTTTGGAGCACGGTTGGGCGGTTGGAGGGACACTGCGGTGGACGAGTCTCGAAGGTCGTTGGGGATGAGAGAGAGTAGAAGGTCGGAGTTGCTGCGCCACTTCCTCAAAACCATACCGGCCCGGGCTAGGAGGTCACAGAGCTCCTTCCTCAAGGCGTCCGCTCCCTCCACGTCGTTAGCTCCTGACAGGAGGTCATCGACATAGAAGTTGTGTACAACTGCTGAGGATGCCGCCGGATGGGAGGATGCGTGCAGTTTGGCGAGGGTGTGGAGGACTTGTGTGGCCAGAAACGGTGAACATTTGATGCCAAACGTCAGTCGCAGTCGACGATGGCGCCTGTCTGGTCACGGAGCAGGAACCGGTGAAAGTCCTTCTCCTCCGGATTCAAGAGGATTTCCCGGAACATCTTGGAAATATCAGCTGACATTCTGATGGGATACCTCCTGAACCGGAGAAGGATGTCCTGGAGAGGGGGGTTGAGGTTGGGACCGGGTAGGAGACAATTGTTCAAGGATGATCCGGAGCTCGACCGGGTTGAGGCATCAAAGACAGCCCTCATCTTGGTGGTGGTGGAGGCGTCCTTAAATATTCCATGCACCGGGAGGTAGCAGTGGGGTTGGAGTCGGAGTTCACTTCTCGGTATGACGTGGGCGTGACCCAAGTCGAGGTACTCCCTGACTACCGTGGAAAACGCTTGGAGTTTCTCCTTGGCAGACAGAGAGCGCTCGTTCGCCAGCAGACGACTCACTGCCTGTCTGCGGGTGTCGCCGAGCTTTGGCGAGTTGGGTTTTCTGGGGAGGGAGACGGAGAATCGACCGTTCTTTCTTCTGTAGGTTCGGTCAAATTCTTTGAGAATTCCCTCGTCTTCTGGGGACCTGTGCGGAGCTTCTGGCACCCGATCTAACTCCCAGAGACGTCCGAGGTCTTCATGGAGGTCGGTGGGTGGTACGGCTGCCATCAGCGCAGGCGGCGGTTCAGAATGTAGGAGAGGTCCCGAGAGACAGAGTCCTAGATGTGTCGGCATGGCACAGAGTCCATTAATCTTGAAGGCTTCCCCGGTGAAGAGAAACAGCGAGTTAGTGACGTACAGCAGGAGGTCAACTCTTCCACCGAGTTCCGGGTCTGCCAGGTTGTAGGAACGGAAGGCCAGATCGCTCAGAATCTCCTGTCGGTTCGGTGGCACCTGCAGAGAAGGGAGCTTGGGAAATACGGTGAATTGGATAGGATCACTGGTACAAGTGTAATCATGGGAATGGAGACGGGTAGACACTGAAAACTTACACTGAGCTGCACCGGTCGTGCCTGTCACCTGAAGCGGGCTGTGGTTGTGCTTCAGCTTGAGGGTAGCCGCAGCCTCCTCAGTGATGACACTCACGGCAGCACCTGTGTCGAGGATAGCACGAGCTTTGACAATACTTTCACACAACTGAACATACCTAGGCAAGACTTACCTTCGTGGTTAGTCTAGTGGACAATGAATTTTAAAATAAATACTGTTGTGTAGGGCTTATAACTGTGACAAATAGCGTATTAACTTACCACCGCCACTAACTCGAATAGAAATGTAGCAAGCTCCACTAAGTTTTTGCACCCGCAAAACAATTCAATTTCTAAGGTGATACGGGTAATGGTCGCTAAACCAGAGGATTCTGTTTAGTGAAGTTTGGGACGGGGTCGAACGCGAGCAAACACAAAAATATGCGAGGGTCAAAGTACAAAATGACATACGTACGTCCATACATATATACTAGTGGTGTGCTTGAGCACAAATGGCGAGCGAGCCTGACAGTTAGGTAACATGAAATGTTACTATGTTTTAGCTTACTTCATGCAAACACTATAATAGCAGTTATGACATATGATTTCAGCAAACAAATACAAAATCACTCTCTAACCTTATTAATGGTAACTTTTGTAGTATCAAACATCAACCATTCTGATAATCTCAATCACCAGTAACTCTTGAACTCTTCTACTTTTGTAGTACCAAATTTGAGCCAATATGACTATTTCAATTTACCAGTGACTGTTGACAACAAGCTCTTAGCTACAAAAAAGAAAGGCCAGAGTTAATTTTGCATATTTAGCTAACAAATATGGAATTGCGTACTTATCTCAGCTTCCGTCGAGAAGTAGTAGCTTACTTAGCATTACTACTACGGCATTCTGACTACCAACGGCTCTTGACAACCAAACCGGCACTCCGTATCCCCCCGTAAAACGGCGAAGTTTTGAAATTAAGTCTGGAAAAGGGTCTACAATGCCATGGTAACCTTTCGAATCAACTTTTTTTGTCTTGAAAACAAGCATTTTAGCAGGAATTTTCTCATACTTTGGAGCTTAAGTATAAAGTAAGGTTTGCTTAATGCTGTAGTTTCAGAATAAACTGTAGTCAGGCCTAAATAGCCGTGTTTTTAGGAGAAAAAAGTCCCCCCCGCGCGCGTTTAAAGAGCATGCGTACCATACATACATACATACATACATATATACTAGTGATGTGCTTGAGCACAAATGGCGAGCGAGCCTAAAGATATACTATTTTTATATGAACTTTCTAACACTGAAGCTACTGAAATAAGCGTCCAGTTTTTACATTTAACATAACAGGGTAAAGGGATTTCAAGTGCCATAGTAACAATCTCTGCAACTGTTGAAAAAGAAAAAAACAACAACAAAACAATACACGTTATGTTAAAAGTTTTCTTTGTGATCTTCTTTAGCTAAGTAGTGGTTGTAAAAAAACCCCCCAACACAATGCTTGACACAAAACTGGAAATGCAACTACACAGACTTCCTTCGCGGTAGTCTCGTGGACAATGTATGTTCAAGTAACTACTGTTGCGCACGCTTATAAACCATGACAAAGAGCGCATGACTTTACCACCGCACTAACTCGAATAGAGAAAGGGAAGTCCTTCTAAAGTTTGAGTTTTCAAGCTTAACTGCACCGCAAAAGAATTCAAAACGTACAAATTCAATTTCTAGGGTGACACGGGTACTGATCGATAAACCAGAGGATTCTGTTTAGTGTAATTTGGGACGGGGTCGACCAAATAACTAACACAAACACGCGAGGGTCAAAGTACAAAATGACATACATACGTCCATACATTATATCTAAATAAACAAACATCCCCGATTATCGATTGTGTTACCCCTGTAAGTGTCTCGCTCCATACGCTCGCTCGCCAATAACATATACCCGATTTTGCATTATCCACCCCTAATACTGTCTAGCTCGCTTCGGTCGCTCGCCAACAAATAAACAACATCCCCGATTTTTTTCATTTTTACCCCTGTAAGTGTCTCGCTCGCTACGCTCGCTCGCCAATCATCGCGAACTCATTAGAGAGTCAGCTCAGCTCGCTTCGCTCGCTTCGCTGAATTATTTTGTCATCTAAGTAGAAGTTAAAATAAACCATATAACCATAACGTCGTTTTATTTAATTTAATTAGGCAGGCTTGCTCACCATTTCTGCTCAAGCACGTCACGCCCATTAAACACTCACACAGGTTCCTTTTTCTCCAAAAAATACTGCTTTATTGGCTTGACTCCATTTTTCTGATACTACAGCTTTATAGAAACATTCCTGGTGGATGGGGGTGTGTGTGTGTGTGTGTGTGTGAATCTTAAATGTTAGTTTGCTATAACTACAAGGGCAATAAGCTTGCCAGTATAGCTTGAAAGGTAGCTGTAAAAACCAGGGAAAGTGGATTGCTTGGCATGTTGCTATAACTACAAGGGTAACTACCATAGGGGGTCAGTGAAATAATTTAGGCATATATATATATATTATATATATATATATATTATATATATATTTATTGCAGCTTTGATATTTTTACTTGAATATTTCCGCATCACGCGAGCGTTCTGTATTCTCCCATATTGTACGGTTTATATTGTACGCTCCTTGTAGCGCGCGCGTAGCGAGTAAAATCGATGAAAATTGTATTGTAACCGGTTGAGAAAAATTTCAAAGAAGCAATAAATCACTTATCACACTCGTCGTACAATATGGGAATGATATTTTACTCTCACGCCACATTTTCACTCGCCTTTGGCTCGTGAAAATATTTTGCGTGCTCGTAAAATATTTTCCCATATTGTACTCTGACTCGTGCTATAAGTATTATATATATATATATATATATAAATATATAATATGTACATATTTTGTCTATTCCAAGCTAGTACAAACTATTGCAGTGAAGATATCTAACCTAGAAGAAACCACTTATTACACTCATCAGGCAAGATATTTCACTCTCAGGCTGTATATACTGGCCTGCTATTGATTTCAGCCATAATTCACTCTGGATCATGCAATAAGTAAAAGCAGATTGGTTTAAAAAGGTATAAATATAACCATAGAGCCTGATTTTTTAACCAAGCTTTTCACCACTGAGTATCTGTAAAATATAGGAATAACATATTAGGAGAACTTTGGCTGTTTGAAGCTTGATTATGTGTTTTACTTAATCAGTCCCCTTTTCTCATGACTACAACTCTAATTTAAAGCTAAGTGCTATGTAATAAAGTAGCAAAAGAATAACTATAGGGGGCCTGTGTCTCCCACTGTCCCCTAAATACGGCCCTGACTAATAAAATGGTACTAATTGTGAGATAATTCCTACAAAATACTTGTTTTCAAGTCACAAAAAATTGCTGGGACTGGTTACTGAGGCATTAAAACCCTTTTAACAGACATAATTCCAAATGTGACCAAAATTACGTAAAAATAAATCTGGCCTTTTTTTTGGTAGCTGAGAGCTTGTTTAAGAGTTAATAGTAATTGAAGTAGTCAGAATGGCTTAAATTTGGTACAAAAGTTACCAATACTCAGGAAATTAAGGTGGTAAGAAGTATTCTGTTGTATTTATATACTATAAATAATGGTCAACTTCTATAATTTAATGTATAGAATTAACTATTATCATCATGAATTATGGTAATAGAAGCTTCTTCATGTAAATACATCATATATAACAATATTGTAGTTTTTATGTTGTCTAACAGGGCATGCTCACTCGCTTGTATATATCAAACATATACCCAATTTTAAATTGTCTACTCCTAATACTGTCTTGCTCATTTCACTTGCTCGCCATCAAACAGCATAGTTATATACATCACCACAACCATTCTAAGCTATATACTAGGAGAGAATAAGAGAACACTTATCTAACTCTTTTACATTCGCTATCATTAAGACTGTAAAATCTATTATTAAATGACTACATGCACAATTTACACATTCTAGTTGTTCAGAAGCACACAAGTCAAGTACGTAGTTATCATGTAGCTGTTACTAAATAAACATAAACCACCACAAAATATGCATTATTTTCTTCATTAATTGTATACAGGCTCGTCTTCATGTTTGACAGTGTCATAGTGAGAAGTGGACTCTCCAACTGTAACTTGTCCATATGCTGAACATTTATTCATCTCCATTGTAGTAGACCTGTTGTATTATATTTCATAGATTTTCTTTTGTTATATATAGTATATCTGTACAATTGTGTGAATTCAATGATAATTGTGTTCCAGATGCATTTGCATGTCTGAGTACAAAATGACTACAATCATTTTTTTTAAAATTTCAATATAATTAACAATGTAAGCTCTGGCTACTCTCTGTCCGAGAACACTATAGTGTGTCAGTTCAGTGCTCAGCAGAGATCTAGTTTGTCTATTGTGTTGATAATCTCCATTGACTCAGACTGTTTGCTGAAGATGTTATTTTAGAATTCAAATCAAAGGCTAAAAATTATCATAGACAAACAACGAGAAAAGGCTTTCTTTAAAAAAAAGTGATTGATATAGAAGAAGACTTCTTGTAAAATAATATGTAGCTAGCTGGCAACTCATGGAATTGTAATATTAATATTTTTAATGTTTGATTAATTTATCTCTTATTTGATAACTGAAATATGAAGCTATTTAAACTTAGTTTCAGAGAGAATATAGTTAATGAGCAAATACTTGAGAAACATTTAATCAATTTGCAGCCAAATTGATTAGGTGTGATAAAAATAGGGAGTATGCTTGAAAATTTACATGTTTTTTATATAGTACGACATAAACAAAACCAATATTGTAATGATAAAGTATATTGGAATACTATAAGTGTTCATGCTGTTTTTGATATTATAAGAAAAATTATATGATCACTTACTTTTTATTAGTAATTCTTTTCTTCCAAAAATATATTCCAAATCCAATTGTTACAAGTATAATGCAGAATACCATAGTAACGACCATAGTTACTACTATGGTAACAGCAAAACCTGAATATATAATTAACACTTAAAAAGTTATGTTTCTAATAACTAGTTCAATATACTTTGTATTCACTAGTCATAAAATATTTACAAAATACACAAATGTTTGCAACCATTTACAATAGTCATCATTAGTGTGTGGATGATCATATTAATGATGAAAATTGTAAAATGGTTGAAACATTTGTGTATTTTGTAAATATTTTATGACTAGTAGTGAAATACAAAGTATACTGAACTAATGTCTATACCTAGTCATACAAGAGTTTTCAAATTAATAACTATTTGCAATCATACAAATAGGCTCTATCTTGAAGAATTGTGCTACATGAACAATGAATTAATGCTATTATTAAAACATGTAAATCATAGTAATACTTTAATTGTATGATTTGTAAGTTGCATATTATAGAAAAAGAAAGAAACAAAGCAGTTGATTTAAATTAACCCATTGGTGGGACCAAAGTAAGTAGGTTGCAGTAACCAAATATGCCAAAAGTTTGATCAGCTGACAGTAAACCAGGTTAGGCTAATGAATATTATGGAGCAGTAGCTTTAACGAAGTACATTTCACAAACAAATCATTGAAACAATACTCAACAAAATTTATCATGCTATAAAGTATATGACTGTGCTAGGGCTGGACCCTCAACACAGAAGTTGGATACAACAGAGATATCCTCAGAACTTAGATGATGATAATTGGACTACTCAATAACCCACGGCAAATCTAAATTCAACATAATTTAACTGTAACTTGTGGTTGCTGAACTTAGCCAACTATTTGCATGCTGAAATTATGTTAGTGTGTTTGACAGATTTCTATAAAAGGACTTATTCAGACTTACTGCACTTCAGTCTAGTCTAGTGATTTATATTATTGATGCATTCAAGGAATTATTTTATGATTTTAAGTATGTGAATATTATATCACAAGAATGGAATTGAGTGTTCATTAGACCAATTGACCCTCTGAGACAGGTAAAGAATGGCAGACGATCTTCACAGACTGTTGCATGTATGTAAGGTATTACCAAACAAAGTCAATTGTTTATTGGGATTATTTAAAATTGGGATTAAAATGTTTTTTTGTGAAGTTTTTAAAATACTTCTAGAATCATAACATATTAAAAAAAATCAATAGATACAATGATTAATATTATTCTCAGTTTAACAAAGACATAAGCTTATAGCAGACTAGCCAATCAGCTATCTTTAACTACTACTCCATTATTCAGTCCTGACATATTTATATGATTCTGCACAAATGACTGGAGAACAAAAAGAAAAAAAGAAGCACAACTACTAACTTCACAATGATGACAAAGACAGCATAGACAAAAAGAAGAATGAAAAGACTGGGACAAGCTGCACTGCTGTTCTGAAGGAGGCAATCTCAAGCAGCAGCACAAGCAGCACAGCGGAGACTCCAACTCTCAATGCGGGTTTCATTCACACAGCATTAATCTCACTCCAACACAATGGCAAAAGAATAACTGCCAGAGCTGCTCTAGACAACTGTTCAACCCATTCAATTATCTCTGAAGGTGTGGCAAGCTTTCTCCAACCAGAGAGAAAACCAATCAGCATTACAATGAAGGGAACTGTGGCTGAGAACTCACTCACTGGTGCAACATTGATGTTTCCACTGTAGACCCTTCTGCACTGAGTATCCCTGTGAGTGCTGCCATCACATCTTCACTGCCAGCTGCCACTCCACCAGAGAACATAACAGAAGTAGCCAAGCAGCAGTTACTGCAAGGACTACCACTAGCAGATCCACACTTTGGAGGAGCATTGGACATGATAATCGGGACAAATGACCTCCCACTATTCTAGAGTGATGGAGAAAAGAAATTCTGCACGAAGGAGAGAATAACTGCAATTAAAACCACATTTGGATGGACAGTGTCAGGTCCAGCAAAGAGCAATAAAGCAACAACTCTCAAAGTTGAGCTGGAAGAAAATGAAGATATTGATTTGTTTAAAACCATGTTTGAGCTGGAAAAGGTACCGACTGCAAATGAAGAAAGTTCTGCTGTCCAACAATTCCAACAAACTGTGAAGCAACATGATGATGGAAGATATTCATGTCAGCTGCCAAAAGTTCAAAACCCTCCGGAACTGGGTGAATCCAAACAGATGGCAAAAGCCAGGTTCCTTCAAAATGAAAGGAAAATGCAAAAGGAAGGAGTGCTGGTACCATTTAATAAAGAAATGCTGTCCTACGTAGAAATGAAACATGCTGAAATCATTCCTGGAGGTGTTCTAGACACAGGAAAATATTATTTACCAGTGCAAGGAGTGATAAAAATGGAATCAACATCAACAAAAATCAGGCCAGTATTTGATGGTTCTGCTAGAACTTCCAAAGGCAAAAGTGCCAATGATCTGTTTTTGACTGGCCCAAGTCAATACCCTTTGATAGCTGTTATCCTGCTCCAATTCAGAAGCTATCTAATTGCTGTCACTGCAGACATCAGCAAAATGTATAGAGAGGTAAAATTGCAAGAACAAGACAAAGATTATCACAGATTCTTGCTGAGAAATAAAGATGGCAAGATCTGTGAAGCACAAGACTCACTTTTGGCATGAGGCCATCTCCATTTGTTGCAACTGCTGTTCTCAGGCACCATGCTGAGCTCAACAAACAAGAGTTTCCAGATGCCAGCAAAGCAATATTGTCTTCATTTTATGTAAATGATTTTATTGGTGGAGCAGCAACAGTGGAGGAAGCACTGCACTTACAACAATCTATCTCTGTGCAAGTTGCTGAGCATGGCTGGGATGAACTTGAGAAAGTGGAGGTCTTCCCACACTGAAGTGCTCAACCAAATTCCAGAAGAAATCCAAGAAAATGAAAATAGAAAATTAATGATGAAAGAAGAATCCCTCAAGACTCTGGGAACTCACTGGTATGCGAGCTGGATGCCTTATTTGTCACAACTCCACATCCAATCACTTCAAAGAATGGTGAGATCACTAAAAGGGTGGTTGCCGGGCTGTATTATGATGTTCTGGGTATTATAACTCCATTTAGCATCTCAGGAAAAATCATACTGCAGAAGCTTTCGGAATTGCAGAAATGCTACCAAAATGGAAAACATGGACTGATGGGAAACTGTGAGATGTCATCCAACACCAAGATTTTCTGGCAGTGAACAACAATACCATGTTGCATGGATTTGCAGACTCCAGCACTAAGGCTTTTGCAGCTGCAATCGATTTGAGAAATGTGGGTGAGGATGGCTCAGTCAGGACAACACTTCTGTGCAGCAAGGCAAGAGTGTGCCCCCTCAAAACAAGAACCCTGCCTGAACTGGAACTGGAGGCAGCAAAACTACTTGCTCAACTTCTTTCCCACACTGCTGCTGCACTCAAAATTCCAATTAACAACTCCATGTGCTGGTCAGACAGTATGATAGCACTGTCATGGATGCAGAAGCCACTGCACAAGTTGATAACCTTTGTGGCAAACAGAGTTGCCATTATTCAAGAACTTCTGCCTGGAGTACCATGGAGACACATAAACAGTGAAGAAAACCCTGCAGATTTGCCAAGCAGAGGAATCTCAGCTGATGATATGGTGAAATCAACACTTTGGTGGAAAGGCCCCAAAATTCTGCAATACAATAATGTCAATGGCCAAATGATTGCCACTACTTCACTGGTGACAAACTGCCTGGGATGAAATCCACTACCACTGTGCTGTTGACACTACACTAAACTGAAGAAAACTGCACACTCTGGGAACTTTATTCATCATATTTCAAGTTATTGAGGATCGTGGCTTGGATTCTAAGACTCCACAGTGCCAAAAAGAACAAAATAAAAACAGTAACTATCAACAATAACACCACCACTCAAGATAACGAACTTTTTCTATCCTACAGTGACATCAGACATGCAAAATTTACATTGCTCAGGCAGCAACAAATGGACAGCTTTCCTGAGGAATGGAATTCGATCTCAAAAAACAAGCTACTTCCCATGTCATCTCCTCTGGTGGGCCTGAGTGTCAGCATATCTGACAAGCAAGTATTGATGGTTTCCGGAAGAGTCAGTGACAGAAAGTTGATTCCTCGGTCTGGAAAGCACATTCTGACCAAGCTGATGTTGAGGACACTTCATCAATTCTACTCTCATGCAAGCAACACTACACTCATAAGCATTGCGGGAAATGAATTCTACATCATTGGAATCAAAAATCAGCTGAAGAAAATATCAAGAACATGTACAAAGTGTCAACAAGTAAATGCTCATCCTGTGTCTCAGAGAATGGGATTGCTGCCATCCATCAGGACCAAGCTTCAGCCTCCATTCTTCATTAGTAGAGTTGATTTTGCTGGTCCAGTCACACTGAGAGAGGGAGCAACCAGGAAGCCTGTATGTACTCTTCAAGAGTTATCTTTGCTTGTTCATCTGTATGAGCACAAGGTGTGTGCATCTGGAAGTGTTCAAATCACTCAGCACTGAAGATTTCCTAGCTGCTTTTTGGAGGTTCAGAAACTGAAGAGGATGCCCACAAGAAATGTATTCAGATAATGAAAGCAACTTCCAAGGTGCAGCCAACGAGTTTTACAAGCTTCAACAGGCAGTGAAGAAGGCCAAACAACAACTGCAAGCTCATGTGCAGAACATAAAATGGCACTTTACACCACCAAGATCTCCAAATTTCGGAGGCATTTGGGAGGCAGTAATAAAGGTGATGAAGACCTTGATGAAGAAGATGGTGGAACCACATCCACTCAAACTTGATGAGCTCATGAATGTCATCACCAGTATTGAAGCCCTAATGAACAGCAGACCACTGTTATCTGCTGAAGGAGTGGAACTTGAGGAAGGACTAGCTCTGACTCCAGCTCATTTCCTTATCTACAGGCCAATGAAGGCACCCCCCACTCCAGCAATATCAGCTGCAAAAATCACATTTCTCAGAAGGTGGCAACTTGTGTAAAGAGACTTTGAACAAGCATGGAGAAACAGCTACCTTCAATCAAAGTTGTTTACTGGAAATGACGGAGCTGTCAGAGTGGTGGATGTTTACTGCAACAAAACGTACAGAAGAGATGCTGATTCCACTTCACCTAGAAGCAGATGAAAACAAAGCAGCATCTCCTCAACCCAACTCCACTTCAAAAGCCGATGGCTGCCAGAACACCAACACCACATCTACACAGTAAAAGTCAATGTCACTGGCTATTTGTCCCAACAGGGATTACATGTTCAATGTTTACGTGGTGTCACCTTTTCTATTAGTGCATCTTACTTCAATGTTGTGGCCGGAATATGTTTGGGTTTCCCAAACATCAACTAACTATTTGCTGTTGAGCAGCATTGAACAGTCAACAACACTCATTAAATAATGGAGTCATAAAACCCATTAAACATTCTTTTTAATGTATTTGATTTTCACATATGCTGACTCATGTTTTTGTTCTTGGTTTTTGTTTTGAGAGTGTCCAGGTTTTGTAAATGAGAACAACTCCATAGCTGAATAACCAGAGTTTCAGTACTTGCGACACTAACATAGACATTACTCAGTCTATTTATGCATAAAAGTATACTGTAACCATAGATGTAGGATGGAGGTGTAGACAAGTCGCTGCTACCTAAATTCTGTGAACTGTACGACTGTAATACTGTTGCAAGGTACCTAACTAAGGACAAACAGCCTCAGTAACCCAAATTGATCTGCGTATTGAGTATAAATATAATTGTTGATACAAGTTTCAATAATGTTAATGGAAATGTGGCAAGGATGATGAGGCAGTTATTACTTGATGTGTGTAATGTTGTTCTAATTAACAGAATAATAGTATGTTGAATAAGTTCCCGTAATGTGGGGTATTCCACCACACTGGTGACCATGTATTGTAACTAATGAATAACTGGCTTACTTCAATTTTCTCGAGTAGTGGTAGTTCTGTCTTTATAAATTAGCTTCTTACTATGGTATCTAAATCACAAGTAGTTCCTGACAGAACAGATCTCTAGCTACTAAAAAACACAATTTTTACAATTATGTATAGTAAAGGGGTTTACCACTCCCATCAGCAATTTAATAAATCAAAGACAAAAGCAAAACCACAGCAATCATTTCCGATGAATTACTGCATAGTTATACTACTTAAGACTTACTTATGCTGCAGTCACAAAAGCTATGTAAAGGCAGCTAATATATATATTTGATACTTAAATGTTCATTTGTGCTGTTCTTTAACTAAACTGTAGCTGTAAAAGCACCACACTTTCACACACACTTGTTCACTGGACATACCAAAACAAAACTTACCATCATAGTTTTTAGCAAGAACGATACTGTCGTGTAGGGCATATAACTTAGTTATATAGCAAATTTTATCAGTTTTAACAGCCAGTATTTAATGAAAACTTAACCCAAAGTTTTAATTGAAGTTAGAACTGACAAAATTTTGTATTACATTAATACTGGTTACTGCACAAAAATGCATTAAAGTAAACAAGATGTGCTTAAGGTAATATTTTCCCATATCCCCTGTGTCAGAGTTATCATGTTGGGTTATTGCCTCCCCAAGGTAATACAAGTGTTTATTGCAGTATTACAGTGTTACAATGGTATTATTTTATTATTCATTAGATACTGCAGAATAGTACTTGTCTGATTGGCCATATATACATGCATGCCTGCAGCAGTTATATAAGTACTAAGTCAACTAATTCATGATATTTCCTGTATCAAACGATTAATACAATACAACATATACCCGATTTTCAAATCGTCCAACCAAGCTTTGCTTGCTAACCAATTGAGATATTAACAAAATAATTGAAAAGAAAAAACAACAACCTATAATGAATTCTCTTTAGCATAATGATAATTGTCATTGCAAAATCAGCAAAAACATTTACAGCATTTCAATTACAATTAGAATATTATAATAATTGGCTAGTTTTGCATCTTAGCTGATAAATTTATCTCATTACAACAGCAAAGCATTTTCGATTTAATCAGCAAACTCACTTGTAGTTTCTTGTTGTTGGATGCTATTCCTATATACAGTAGATAAAACTAGTGGGCCATAACTAGTTCTTTCTTCTAATACTGATATTCCATTTATTAATGCTATAGCAGACACTTCTATAGTGTATTGTCTGTCAGTCACTAATGAAATTATAACTGAAGAAACAGAAGACGGAACAGTTACCATCATTTCTTCATTTTTATCTTTCTCTCTATAAGAAACTACAAAATTAGATACTCCAACAAGCTCAGTGATGGTCCAAGATACTTGAACAGAAGTTGAACTGATAATTATTACTGTGACATTTAGTGCTCTTGCTACAATTAATATAATACAAAGAGTTCAATCTAAACGGTATTCAGTATTATTACAAACATTTTGTAGTTTTGTTGAAACATTTAATTTTAATATCAATGTAAAATACTTCACAAATCATTGTGATAGCTTTTTAAAACTTCACATAATTTACTCAAAATTTACAAGTTGCATGTAATTTGTATTATTTATTATATTCACCTTCTTTTGCTGTAACAACAATAGTTGTATTAGAGAAAGGTCCAGTATTGACACTGTTGACTCCAGCTACAGTGAAGGTGTACTGAGTGAAGGGCTTGAGGCCAGTAATTAGATGAGTGGTAGCATTAGACAGTGTATTGATTAATATGTTTCTATAAGTCCCTTCTCCATACTGAATTATATAACTAGTGATGACTCCATTCCTCTCTGAAATATCTATCTCTGTCCATGTGAGGCTAATACTAGTAGACATTATTACACTAGCAGTAGGCACTCCAGGACTACCAGAAGGAGCTGTAATAGTTAAAAAAAATATGCAATGGCTATTATCAAATTGCCATTTAGTGAGTATCAATTTTTCCATGAATTAACTTTAGCAGCAATTCTTAAATACAAGGTCGGCATACATAATTTTTGCCAATTACATAAAATAATTACTATTATTTATTCACTTGTATTAACTAAACTTCCTGAAATAGTCAAAGCTATATAAATAGTAATGGCATTATTCATCTACATAATATTATTTTATTAAAATGCTCAATTATAGAAGTGTCTCTTTAAAGTTTAGTCTTCAACAAAATTCTTACCACACTCAGCTGTCTTAATTTCACTAGCATCAGAAAAAGGTCCAATATTGACACTGTTGACTCCAGCTACAATGAATGTGTACTGAGTGAAGGGCTTGAGGCCAGTAATTAGATGAGTAGTAGCATTAGACTGTGTATTGATCAATATGTTTCTATGAGTTCCTTCTCTATACTGAATTATGTAACTAGTGATGACTCCATTTCTGTCTAAACAATCTATCTCTGTCCATGTGAGGGTAATGTTTGTGGACATTATTATACTAGCAGAAGGTACTCCAGGACTACCAGTAGGAGCTGTGAAATAATCCAGAACTCAATAAAATATTTTGTAATTGTGTCAATGCTTACCCGTCTCTGTGGTAGTCAAAGTGGTAGTTCTAGTGCTAGTTAAATTGTATATATTATTTCTACCAGTTATATTAACAGAGTATTGAATACCAGCCTCCAGACTACCAATAGTTACTGAGTTACTGGTAGTAGATCCTGTTCTAGTAGGGACTCCATTACAAGTAGTACTAGTCAATGTAACTGTGTACATATCTACTGATAAACTATTGGTAGGTTGAGAGAAGGACAAAGTAGCTGATGTAGCAGACACTGATGAAGATATTACTGGTGGTAATACATCTGAAAAATTATTTAACAAGTTACTAAACACATACTAGACATAGTATCAGCTGAAACGGATATAACATTTCACGACTTGTTGAACTGATCACTTAATTAATAATAAAATATTGTATAACAATAAGTTAATAAAATTATATGGATTGCTAAATAAGACCACTTCTCTATGTGACAGGATCTGCAAATGCAGCAACTTAGTGATCATTTCTTGTTATTTGTCACGTTAGCTAACTATGATGCTTATTTTTATTTCAACAAACCTTCCTGACACTCATACACTATACTGTTCAAAGCATCGCATTGCAGCAAGTAAGCGTCAATTTATTGTCTTGAGAAACAAACATTTTTAGAATTCAATTAATTGTGTCTTTCCGCTGCACAAATCTCCACTCTAACCAAGTACACTTCCAAGTAAGATTAAAATTCAATTTTCTTAATATCTCTGCTTAAGTGAAATTTTAAAAACAGTGAGCTTTCTTCAAATGGCACACTTTGCATGAAAAAAATAAAACTTGGGAAAGGGCGTGAAGAAATTATATAGATACCAACAAGCTAAAATTTATTTTGGTTAAAACTTACATGCTGTCAGGTTTTGCCCATTATCTCAAAATGAAATTGTACGCAAATTGTGTTTTTTTTTTGCACATCTTGTCACATATAAACTTGACAAGCCACCTCTAGAAAAAGATTAATCCATGAGGTTATCTATATTGATGTTATTATTTGGTTTTTGTTGGTTTTTGTAGACTATTTTTATATACAAAAATGAAATAGTGTACAGAAATAATTCTTTTAAATGACCATTAATTTAATGGTGCCTGTAAATGCTGATGTAAACTCTAAAAGTTTAAATACTTTCATCAAATATGGCCACTAATACTAGTTTGTTGGTATTTAATGCTATATAAGATTGTGTTTGTTAGTTTTACTAATACATAATTACCTCTAACAGTCAGAGTTTCAGACACAGCTGGTATACCCAGATATGTGCCAGTAGTAGCTCTCACACGAATAGTAACAGTAGAAGTAGTAATAGTCTCAGTTGTGTAAGTAGTTCTATTCACTTCAGTGCCACCAGTATTGACATTCATAGTGTGTATATACACACGATATGTAGCTCCAGAGAACTTAGCTGGAGCGGTCCAGGTGGCTAGCCCCTGGCAGATTATGCTCAAATTTTTGCCTATTTTGCTTTTCCTTTATTTTCCAATTTTCCACCTATTTTGCTTTTTATTCTACCTATTTTGCTTTTCAATTTAACCCATTTTTTGTCGTGCCTACATAGCAAATAATTAAAAATTCTGTTGCATAACAACACACAAATTATTACAATAATTTACAAAGATGACAAAAAAAATGTTAGGTTTTTCGATAATTGTACTGCAGCATAACTGACAGTTGAATATAGTCTTCTAGAGCAGACTCCTGTTGAGAGGAGAAGGAATTGTTCAGCAACGAAAAAACACGCTCAGCAGCCGCGGACGAAGGCTGCACTAACAACAATTTCTTGCACGTGCTACTCCATTTTGGCAGTGTTCCCTCGTGCGATTTCCACCACATAAGGACATCAACTTCATCTGAAACATCCTCAGCTGCCGCAAGATACTCAGGTAACTCGGACTTCAAGCCATTAATTGCTTCTGTGTTCAGGAATGGAAAGGCAGCAAAGGAATCCATATCATTAGCAGTTGGCTTAAGTTCATTCACTTTTGAGGGAGAAAGGTAACGTGCCGATTTGAAGGCTAGAACAATGGGCCTGAGATCGTTGTCGAATTTCTCCTTGAAGTAAGCATAGGCAGGAACACAAGCAGCTTTAGCATAGTCTATCAATTGCCTCTCATGTGTAGAATTTCCATTGGCTAGTGATCTTGCAACTGCGTTTACATTGGGAAAGTGCTCCAATGACACATGTGAATAGAGAAGACTTATTTGTTGATATGCAACTAGTGCTATTGGCCCATCACCTTCCAACTTGTACGTTGCCTTGACGAATGCTTCCATTGCATCTACCGTTATAGCAATCTCCATTTTCAGCTTCCTGCACATACATTCATCTTCAACAATTCTCAGTAGTTTTGCAGTGGTAGCTGGAGGTAAATCATCCCTATGCAGAAAAGACGACACATCTCCAAAGGTTTTATGCAGTTGGTAGATGACTTCGAACTTACTCCACCATCTAGTGGCAGAATAGGTAGGTGTACGAAGACTAGTCTGGGTCCTCCATGCAAGCCTGGACTTTGGACTATGGGCAAACAAGCTAATCCATGCTTTTGTGAAGTCGTCCAAGATGGGTGTTCTCATTCTTTCCCCAACATGGTCTAAAGTATGGGAAAAACATCCTACGTCTAATATCTGGTTATAGACGATGGATATGGTCCTCATTGCCACATCATTCACGGACGCACGATCACGCATTGCTGCTAAAACCATATTAGGTGCAATTGACAGTTCAGTAGCTACAACAGTTATGAGCTGCCGAGCAAGTTCCTCACCGGTGATAGACTTTGCTAGAAGCATCAATCGACAAACACGCTGTTTTATGACCCAATCATCGTCAACATAACGCAAAACAATCACGAAGGCCTCACACACATGAGTCGTTCCATCATAAATGATTGCCACATTCTTCCCACGAATATCTTTTTTCAACTTACTCATTTCATCCTGCAAGATAAATGGTATGAGACGACGAAGGTGCGATGAATCAGAAAGAGCAAATGCGTTTTCCTCAAATATTTCTCGAAAACTGTCCAGTTTGTTGAGAGACACGCCGGCTTTTAGTAGAGCAGTCACTACGTTTACTCTGTAAACACGGGTAGACACAGGTAACATTTCTCCCGATGGATGGACTTCATCATCATATCTTTTAAGTGACTCCGCAATATCCAACTGCCTCCTTTGTTTCGACGCCAATCGCTCTTTTCCTTTTACGTGTTTCAGCGACTTCAGATGAAGCTCTATCGAGCTCTTTTTCAGGGATAGTTGTTCTCGGCAGCCAGAACAAAACAGTTTTTTATTGCTCACTGTCAAGGGTTCATTGGGGTATGCTTTTACTCTTTCAGCTGGTGACACTGACTTCGGGTCACCAGCTGTAGCGCCTTTTCCTCTTTTCTTTCCTACAGGAGGCATATTGCCTGTAATCGTCCTTTTTCGGGCCAAGTGAGAGGGCTCAGGCGATTTGAGCCGATCCAGAAGTGAGGTGATCACTCTTCCCGAGTCCGCAGATGTTGAGCTCGACTCCACTGGCGTGCAGGCTCCACTTACAATGGCACTTTCAGAATCGCTAGATAGTTCAATTTCTTGACTCTCTGATGGTCCAGAGGCCCCTGAACTAGTGCCAGAGGCTTCAGCCATCCAACTAGATCTACTAAGTAGCTAGCTAGCTCTAGTATAATATTACTTCTTGTCACGTGGCAGGTGGGTTTCTAATTAACGCACACTAAACTTTGACCTTGGAGGTCACATGCATTAATAGCTAGCTACTACTGCCCTGTAGTGACTATATAGGCTATGGCACAGATATGGCCTTTTGTTAAAGTGCAGTCTTTGCAAAGACTCTTACTACATTTATATAGCTAGGTATTTTTCAGGTAAGTTGAGAAATGGTGCCCATTTTGCTCATTTGATTGGAAAATTTTGCCTATTTTGCTGGCATAATTCCTGTTGCTCACAGGTGCCTATTTTGCTCAAAATTATGCTAGCATAATCTGCCAGGGCCTACAGGTGGCCTGTACTCTCCTATTTCTAATCTGTCTCAATACAATATTCGTAGGAGGATCTGGATCTGAAACAAAAATATTCATTTAATGTAAATGTCTTTAGTGTAAATAATAATGTCATTATGGAGTTCAGTATCACTCTATTAGGGTAGACTACTCCTTTCCTAAAGGCACAATACAGCAAAACTAAACTGTAAGGACTGAAATTGACATGGAGATTCATTGAGATCTAAGAACAAAGCAAGCAGTCGGAATAAAACATAAGTAGAACTTTAAAAAAATGTAAGTTATGAAATTTTAAAAGCACATTTCTCTTTTTCTATTATTTCTCGTTTAATAATATTCTTCATGATGACATTCAGAGCTAAAAATATGATCATCATGCCACACGCTATTCATCACATGGGGCAAGTGACTGTTCTTTTTCCATGATTGTTGAGCAAACATTAACGTAGTTTCCATCTTTATATTTTGTAGACCTTAAATCTTTAAAAAATTTTCATTATGGATGGGACAATACTAATTAAGCTAAATAGGCTTTGTAAGAAAAATGGCAAATCAGTATAGATAATAATAATTATGCTTGTATGATTCAATTCTTCTAGATTACATCATTGTTAATATTATATCTTTAGTTCTTTTAAAGCAATGTTATAATAATATACAATATTTTGACAGATTTGTAGTAGCTTGTCTCAATTTGTGCTGGTCAAAAATATGAAAAAATATATTAGAGTTGTTACAGGAATACTGATTGAAACTTGTCAGTTAGCAAATAAACGTACATTAGCTGATAAACAGATTGCTACACATTTATGTATTTACTAAAGCACATTTACTAATTTTAAATAAATATTTGTGTAATTTATTTAAAATTTATGACTATGTGCTACTATACTTTTAAAAGTCCTAATTTGATAAGGGTTATAAATATATACTCATATGTAACAGTTATCATTAATCATATTCACTGTTTTAGTGTATTCATGTTGTGGTTTTGTTGTGAGCATGCTCAGTCTCTGTGTGTGCTCTCTGTGTGAGAAAAAGATGAAGTGTCTGAAATATAATCCTTTAAAATCCAGCTAGATAGTTGGTCGGTGTAGTGTTCAGTAGCCTAGGTGGTTACATTTGGCGACCCTGCCAGGACTGAATAAGTTTCAGAGCTTAGCCAAAACGGACAGTTCGAATTTTTAGTGGGCACGTGTTGGATGTCCAGGAGAGAACTTAGAGCGCTACACTGTGAGTCTGCAACGAGCGAAACGCTTGGTTTACGGTCAGGAAAGAGGAGAGCTATGCTTCAGGACACTGACGCTTCTATTGAAGTGACTCGGGAGTTACGTGGTGAGGTGGACGAACTGAAACGGAACCTTACCGTTAGGGAGAATGAGCTCCGTGCTCTGGAAGAAGAAATTAGAACTTTGAACGCTGACTTCACGAATGAAAGTATGAAGATGGAACTGGAGTCTTTGAGAAATCTAGAGACGATTCGTAAACAACACGAACAAACCTTGAGAAGGGAGCGTGATGCTGTGGATCGCGAACGCCAGGAAAGAAAAGAAGATTGCGAGAGATGGGAGGAAGAAAAACGGATATTTCTGGAGAAAGTCAATTCGCTAGAGAAGGAAAATACTAAGCTTCGAAGCCGAAGGAAGAAAGGTAAACAAGGAACCGACGACCCTGTGCCGATTTCGGAATCTACTGACGACGACCCCGTGCCGACTACTGGATCAACCGACGACCCCGTGCCGATCACTGGATCAGCCGACGACGACCCAGCGACGCTAGCCGGAACTGTCAGAGAGGACAACGTGTTGCCTGTGTCGAGGTCTCCAGCCATCGCTGTGCCAACCCCTGGATCTGAGTCTCCTGGTAGTGTTAGTCCCCTATCAGAAGGTGGTGGTGAGAGATTTGGTGTGGGTGTGGAGACAAGGTCAAGTAGTAGAAATAGTGGAAGTCTGGTGGGTATGGAAACAAGGTCAAATAGTAGAAATAGTGGAAGTCTGGTGGGAATGGTTAGTGAACTAGTAGTGTATCGTCAGATGATGTTGGTAGTGTAGGTAGTGGTTCTAATCCAATGTTGGCGCAATTTGCAGCATTACTTAAGAGTCAAGCCGAAGCCCTTACGGCTCAGACTAAGGTAGTCAGTTTACAGAGTTTACCTCCTTTACCAATGTATACTGGGGAGAATAGAGACATTACTGATGATAGTTTTGAGTTGTGGTCTGAAAAAATTCAAGAAAGGGCTAGTGTTAGTGGGTGGTCTGAGGAACAAAAGCTTTATCAACTGAAGCTTCATTTGGATAAAACTGCGGCAGAGGTATTTCGTGTGTTACCTGGGGAGGAGAAAAATAGTTTTAAAATGGCTATGGAATCTATGAAGAAGAGGTTTCAACCTGTTGATATTGAGGAGTTACGTGGTTTGCAGTTTCACCACAAAATGCAAGGGGAAGAGTCTGTTGAGCAGTTGGGAATTTCTTTGCAACAGCTAGGCCGTAAAGCTTTTCCATCTATGACTGGGAAGGAGCTGGATCGCTTGCTGAAGGGCCGGTTTTTTCAAGCTTTGCATGTGAAATGGCAAAGGAAGCTTGGTGTACCTAAGCCAGATGAAACTTTCTATGCCCTATATGATCGTGCTAGAATGTTTGAGTCGAGAGAGAAACAGTACTCGGCTGATAGTAGAGTAGATAACCGAGGCAAGCAAAAAGGGCAACATCAAAATAGAAGCTCAGAGAAACAATTTCAAGGTGACTCGAAATCTGATAGTGGGTCACAATCTGTTAGTGTACCTAGAGGGAGAGGGGCACAAGGAGGAGCTGGAGTAAACAGGTCTCGCTTTAGGAGACAGTGTTACAATTGTCATGGATATGGACATTATGCCAGTGATTGCACTCGAACTTTGAGAGAGGCACCAGGTCGTGCTAGAGGGAATCCAGCCTCTTCAACAAATAGTACAGTTGGGGCTGAGCAGTCAAGTAATGTATCTGTGGAGCCGTCAAGTAATGTGTCCATAGAGCAGTCGAGTGAAATGACTACTGAGCAACTAGAACAGATGCTTGCTCAGCGTCGGCTAGAACAAGAAAATTCTAGTATGAGCTCCACTAGTTCAAACAATGCTGTTAAAGCTAACAGTCGTGTAAATGGAGCTGTGGGTGAAGCGTTGTACATCAACTTGGAGGTTGATGGAGTGTCAGTTGAGGCTATGGTAGACACGGGGGCACAGTCTACTATTATTTCCAGGTCTCTTTTGTGTAAAATAGCACAGCATAGATCTCAGAATAGTCAACCTTTGCCTAAATTAGAGTTACCCTCTGTACATCTGTATGGTAAAGACGGGGAAAAGAAGAGACGACAATTGGTTGTAACTGCTCAAGTTGCAATGACCATTAGTGTTGACCAACATAGTGTTATTGTTCCAGTGTTTGTGCAACCAGATAGTGCACAAGAGTGTTTATTAGGGATGAATGCTATCCCGTTCCTTGGTTTTGTGATGACCAGGTCTAATGGTGAGACTTTGTGGTCTCCTCCAAATTCAACTTCTGAAGAGTCAGAAGCTTATGTGAACCTAGTCAGTTCAGTGACCATTCCAGGGTTCAAAGGCAGTTATGCAGTGGGGAAGGTCAATGGCGAAATACGGTCTGAAGAGGTTTTGTTTGAGCCATGTCATTCAACGTTTAATGACCTGGGTGTTGATGTTCAAGAGGCACTGTTGAGTGTGGGGAGTGATGGATCCGTAACAGTTCCAGTATCTAACTTTCAAGGGATGTCAGTAAAACTAGAAGACAATATAATTATTGGTAAGGTGGTGAAATTGAGTAGTTCGAAGGGATTGGAGAAGGATTCTGTGGGTAGTATAAACGAAGTTAGAGCAGACCCGATTGCTGAGAAAGGTGATGATAGGTTAGAGTCTATTTGGGAGGAAGTGCGTGAAAATATGGGTGAATGTAATGAGCCGGATGCAGTGAAGAAGTTGTTGGGTGATTTTGTAGATTGCTTTGCTCTCAATGATTCAGAGTTGGGTTGTACTGATGTAGTTCAGCATCACATTGATACTGGTCAGCATTCTCCTATCAAGCAGCCACCCTATAGAACCCCCATGTCTCAACGGCAGCGTATTGCAACTATGGTTGAGGCAATGCAGCAGCAAGGTGTTGTGCAGCCTTCAGTGAGTCCTTGGGCAAGCCCTGTAGTGCTTGTACCAAAGAAGGATGGGTCTTTGAGGTTCTGTGTGGATTATCGAAAGCTAAACTCTGTAACTAAGAAAGATGTGTATCCGCTTCCACGTATTGATGATATATTAGATGCACTTGGTGGCATGAAGTACTTTTCATCACTTGATCTTGCCTCAGGTTATTGGCAAGTAGCCCTTGACCCAAGTACTCGTTCGAAAACGGCTTTCGCAACTCATTGTGGCTTATTTGAATTTGTGCGCATGCCATTTGGTTTGTGTAATGCGCCAGCCACTTTTCAGCGGGTCATGCAGCATGTTTTGGCTGGCATGGAATGGAATGATTGCTTTGTGTATTTGGATGATATATTGATCGTCTCCAAGGATCTAGAGGAACACCTGGAGCACTTGAGGGAAGTCTTTGAGAGACTACGACGTGCAGGCTTGAAGTTGAAGCCTAAAAAGTGTCACTTGTTGCAGGAGTCTGTCCATTTTCTAGGACATGTGATCTCCAAGGATGGTATCAGACCTGATCCAGCGAAGACTAGGAAGGTTGAGGAATTTCCTGTTCCTACTGATGTGACAACCCTCCGTCAATTTTTGGGTTTGTCTTCCTATTATCGGCGGTTTATCCCCGAGTATGCAAAGGTTGCTTCACCTCTTCATAAGTTGACCAGGAAAGATTCGGCATTTGAGTGGTCAGAAGAGTGTGACAAGGCTTTTAATAAGCTCAAGAAGTTGCTTACATCTGCTCCTGTTCTAGTTTATCCCAAGTTTGATGGGAGGGGCTTCATTATGGCCACAGATGCAAGTTATTCAGGTCTTGGTGCAGTTCTTTCCCAACTACAGGATGATGGCACAATACATCCAATAGCATATGCCTCCCGTTCACTTAATCAACATGAGCGGAATTATGGGATTTCAGAGCTAGAAACTTTAGGTTTGGTATGGGCAGTGCGGCATTTTCGGCCATATTTGTTAGGTTATCCTTGTGTGGTGTATACTGACCATCTAGCTTGTCTTTCAATTCTCAACTCTTCTAAGCCATCTGGTAAACTGGCTCGGTGGGCTTTGATTGTGCAGGAGTTTGATCTCACATTGAAGCATAAACCAGGCAAGAGCAATACTGATGCTGATGCTCTTTCACGAAACCCAGTACCTGATGTTGAGATTGCAGCTGTGTGTGCAGATGCAGAGTATGGTTGGTCTAGTGTGTTGTCAGCGAGAACTTTGGAGATGAGAGATAAGCAGCAAGAGGATGAGGAGTTAGCTATGATGATTGATTTTCTGTGTGATGGAAAATTTCCAGAAGATGAGGTAGTAGCTAGGAAGGTAGTATTGCAGAGTTCAAGGTATGAGGTGTTGGATGGTATTTTGCAGTTTGAGAACCCAACTAACCCGGGACAATTGTGTGTAGTTGTACCCAAGTCATTACAACAAGAGCTTATGGAAGAGGCTCATTGCTCTTGTTTTGGAGGGCACCTGTCGGAGAGGAAGGTGTATAGTCGTTTGAGAAGATATGTATGGTGGCATGGGATGAGGAAAGATATTAGGACGTTTTGTAGAGGGTGTCTGGTATGTGCCTCGAGAAAAGGTACCCGTCAAACTTTTAAGCCACCACTGCAGTCAATACCAGTTGGAGGACCATTTCATCGAGTTGGTGTAGATGTCCTGCAGTTACCCTTGACTGTTCATGGGAATAAGTATGTTTTAGTTTTCATGGACTACTTCACTAAATGGGTTGAAGCTTTTCCTATGTCTGATCAAAAGACCATTACTATCGCGACACTCTTTGTGGAACATATTATTTGTCGCCATGGTATACCTGAACAGTTAATTTCAGATCGTGGGACAAATTTCTTATCAGAACTAATCTCTGGTATTTGTGAAGTCCTTGGGGTGAAGAAATTGAACACGTCTGGTTATCATCCTCAGACGGATGGGCTTGTAGAGAAATTTAATTCCACTTTTATTAATATGGTTGCTAAGTGTTGTGAAACAAGGCAGCATGATTGGGATGATCATCTCCCCCAGTTACTGTTTGCATATAGGTCTGTGGTGCAAGAGAGTACGAAAGAGTCCCCATTCTTTCTCTTGTATTGTAGGGATCCTCGCATTCCCTCGTCTACTGTACTTTCACAGACTAGGAGTGTGTATAGTATAGACACTGCTGACTATCGAACTGAACTAATGGTTAGCTTAGCAGAGGCATGGCAGTTAGCTAAAAGCAATATTGGGCATGCACAATGTAGGCAGAAGAAGTCCTGTGATAAGGATAAACAGGAATCAAACTTGAAACCAGGAGAGCGGGTGATGGTATATATGCCAAGTGAATCACAAGGTCCTGAACGCAAACTAGCTCGACCTTTTCATGGTCCGTACCGAGTGCTTGGTGTTACGCCTACCAATGCCGAGGTGGTTCTGGTAGATAGGCCAGAAGATGAGTGCATCTTTGTAGCTCTTTCTAGGGTTAGGAGGTGTTATGCTGAGCAGGGTAATGAGGTTTGGGCTGGTGGAAAGGGGCGGGCCAGGAGACGTAAGAGACAGCGGGTTGGTACAACACAGGATGAGCAGCCGACTCGACAACGAGATGATTGTCCGACTCAACCCCCATCCTCATCGTACACGGGACCTGTTACTCGACAGAGAAGTCGAAGGATGAACAAATAATTCATTCATGTTGAACAGCAGTCAGATGTACAATTTTATTATTTTGTTTAGTCAGTCGAGGACGACTTCCACCTTAAGAGGGGGGAAATGTAACAGTTATCATTAATCATATTCACTGTTTTAGTGTATTCATGTTGTGGTTTTGTTGTGAGCATGCTCAGTCTCTGTGTGTGCTCTCTGTGTGAGAAAAAGATGAAGTGTCTGAAATATAATCCTTTAAAATCCAGCTAGATAGTTGGTCGGTGTAGTGTTCAGTAGCCTAGGTGGTTACACATACAATTAGTTAGATATTGAAGTTACATTAGTTTTAAAAAGAAATCAACAGGGTAGAGTATATTACCTAAAAGTTTCAACCATTTTCAATAAAATAATTTTTACTTGTCTTTGTGATTATTCTTTAAAAAATATAATATTAATACCTCCTATTATGAATACTGGTGATGTCACTTGATTTGGTGTATTGGCATTACTAACAGTGTATGTGTAAGTTCCAGGTAGACGTCCTCTCACCAGTAGAGCAGCTCTATGCATGTGACTCTCACATGATCCAGTACCTACAATAGTCTCTCCTCCTCCATCCCAAAATGAACCACCACCTGCCAGTCTTGTATTTCTATCAACCATAACATTATTCCTTATCCAAGTCACTGATGTAGGTCGACCTCCTGTAGTTATTCCCTCTATTGTCAACTCTAGGTTATCACGATCAGCTAATTCTGAAGGGGAATCCATATCAAGTTGTGTGAGAGCATTAGTTATGGCACCTAAAATAACATACGAGAGTAAAATATTGTAATATACTTTAATGTATGACTCAATAGCCATTTGATGGTTAAGAAACTAGACGGAGTTTTATAGAGTGAACTAGAATTGCTAACTTAGAAATTACATAATAAACATAATAAAAATAGTTGTCAATTATGTTGACCAAGAAATCAAGTGTTTCAAATATATCCATTATTACAGCTAATAGAAATTACTTTGTATTTATTTCTAACAGCCAATATAATTTCTATGTTCGACTTCACGTTAAATTGAAAATTCAGGTAAATTTTGAATTATACATATAATTGGCTGTTAGATATGAGAAAATTCACGATTATAATAATTGTTCAGTCGGTAACAATTGATTCGTTGAAATCCCTTGTTCTGTTCTTTAAAATAAGACTACAAATTGTATATTGTAATTTCTCATTGAAATCATTTATGAAAGATTGCAATGAAATAGTGTACATCTATTATTTTAAAATGTATTAATGACTGAGGAAGGTTTAATGAATGTATATAGATTGTTAAACACATTAATGAAGACACTACAGATTAGTTTACATGAATGCATACTTGTAAGTTCTTTTAACTCAACAAACATATATGTCTATTGTAAGATATGGTGGGTAATACACCTATTGTGTGTCCATAATACATTAAAAGGATGCTATGTTGCGCTAAAATACCGTGTTAGCTATAATGTTGCATAATAAATTGTGTAATTCTTTCTATTCTCCCACTACAGTGATACATTTGCCACTAACAGAATCAATGGCATTATTTGTCATGGAGCACAGCCTACCATAATGACAATAATTCATGTGATTGTATTTGCTGCTGATTATCGACCAGAAGTTTTACTCACTAGCTATTGCCTTTCTCACAGATGACGAAGTTTCTACTAAAACAAGTCCTGAAGTTTGAACTTTCATTTGAGTGGTGAAACTCTTCATACAATTAGATCCATTGTGAGATAGGAGCACTTGTACTTGACTACCTCGAATTCTATTATCAGTGACCGATACGTTGAATTTATTAAGCAAGTTTTAAAAATAATAAAGAATGGTATATGTCCAGGTTCTCGAATCTATTAAGAAGTTCCTTAACATTATTACAGCTGCACATTCTTGTGAAGGAACCGGGTCAGTCAGGGTTAACTGATTATTATACCCACACATTCTCACCACATGCATTTAATTACGTGCATGATCATAATTATAGTCTGTGTGATGTTCAAATATTCTTGGTTACTCGTTTATTGTTTAGTGTTCAGTTTTTGTTCATATCACTTGTATAACTTCCTAATTCTGGTTTAACTGTGGGTGTTTATGGATTCTGATCTACTCTATGTACAAGAAGCTAGGCCTGCACTAAGTTCCCAGCTTATTCTTTCACTCTTTCATCTGTGGAGATCTTTATGCTACTAATGGATAGACTCAGGCCTTACAACTTCTATGATTCGTCTTCTTCTGAGCATCAGAAGTATGGATCAATTCAGAACTAATCACATACATAATTTGCAAGTTAGGGGAATTTAATATTATATAAAATTATTATATTAATGCAGGAATTTTTTTGTATTGCGTAGGCCAACTCGCTCTTGACCATTTTCACCCTTATTTTTCCCTGGCAGTGTTATTGTACCCACTAGTCACAAGCACTGCATAAACACATTTGGATAGCACTGCTTTGTGTTAGTATAGTGGGATGTTTTTGTGAATGTCTGTTCTGCACTAGTTGACGAAATCTTCTGTACAGTATGCCAGTCACTAATTGAACTGGGATAGTTGATAAAAGGTACCAGTCAATAATAGGAGGCTAAAGCTACATGATATTATTTTTTTGCTTTTTATAATGAATGAACGCTATCATTTATAATATAACTTTCAATATTATGTTCACATTCACAAGTTAGTTAAGTTTAATCATCTGCCACTGAACCATGGTTGAGTTCTTTAAAAACATAATGCTTGACTTAAGCGTCTTTGTCAAGTATCTATTTAGAACTGCCAAAATATTTACATTACCACTTACATTGTCCATTTGCTTCATATGTTAACATGGATACCAGAACACTAACTAGTAACATCATACTGTAATAAGAGCATATACAAACACTGAGATAATTATTCTAGCAACAGCTTTTCTATTGGTTGAATATTATTATGAGCGATCTCTTCTGACAGCTACGTATCTCTCAACTGACATATAGCTAAAGCAATTGCTATTGATTCTGTCAAACATTAATTGCTATCTATTTGCACCAATACTTGTTTGTACTCACCTTCTCCGCTCCATTTCTTCAGGCTAGTTGTTGTCGCGCACACTATCCCAGATGTTAAATGCGTTGTTGTTTATTCCCGTTGTGCATTTGCAGCAATAGCCAAACTTGTATTGTTGCGGTAACTTTGTATTGTTGCGCATATGAATATTGTATGGTTGATCCACATATGCAACTACAACATTTATGTTTCTTCTATGTCAACGTTTGTACTTCATACAATCAGAAAAACAAAGTTAAAATTACATGCATAAATTCCAGAACCACCATGTACTTTATCTAAACGGTGATGTTAGCTATCACAAACTTTTCAGTTCCCATATGTTGCTGCCATTGTCTAGTACTTGTGTAAAAACAAAAACAGTCAAGCTGTAGTAAACACTATCATATCTTAGCAATACATTTATTTTAACTTCAAAACAGTAATCATTTCACATCCAAAACACTTCCTTGCCTCTAATAAGCTGAAAATTACAAGTGTGATGAGACACACTGAAGTGCTAATTTTTTTCAGTTATTATTTCTAATTTTACAGAAAATGTGGTTACTATAGTAGACTAAATTATTCAAGTTACTTCTTTACACAAATATTATCGAAGTGCTTTGTTTAAAACTTTATTATGCAAACAGATTCTTCTCGTTTAATGGTTTCATAGTGAGATGTAAACTCTCCTACTGTTACTTGTTTATATGTTGCATATACTCTTTCAAGATCCTTACAGGTATTTTTTAAAATTCTGTTGTGATCACTCTACATGTTCTTATCTTCAGTTCAGGCAGGTCCCTAGTTATTCAGTATTATTATGTATTAATTATTATTATTATTAATTATACTACATTTTTTTAGCCCAATCAAAGTTGTTGTTGTCAAGAGCTACTGGTAATTAAGACAGTCAGAATGACTAAGCATTAAGATAGTAGAGAATTTACTATTTAAAAGTACTAAAATGTTTCTGTATTTGTTTAATTAATAATCAACTGCTACATACTATTTTGTCATTTTAGTAGAACTTACATAAAACCATGTAACCATAGTGTAGTTTTATGTAAGCTAACTAGGCAGGTTTGCTCACTATTTCTGCTCAAGCACATCACTAGTATAATGTATATTATATACATTATATATATATATATGGATGGATGGTACATACACCCACACACTCACACATGTTCATTTTGTCCTAAAAATACTGCTTTATTGGCTTGACCTTTCTTCTGATACAGCAATAACAGGGCCATATCTAGAAAAAAATTCCGTGCTTTCATTTTTCTTATTTTGTTGTACTTAAGCTTGTCCATATTGTTTTATAGTTCTTGCTTGCTTTTGCGTATTATTTAGCTATTTTGTTCTGTTCTATGTTCTGTAAGTACACAGCTAAAAACGAAGTATGATTTACATACCAAAACTGGTATGATACTGCATGTCACCATTTGCATCCCAAAACTTGGTGTGATACCCATACTTTTTTGCCATAGTATGTTTTACATACCAATATTAGTATAAAATCCATACCAAAAAAAAGAATGATTTACATACTATTTTAGTATAATTTTCATACAAATTTCATAATTGAATATAATTTTACAAAAAAAAATTCATTTGTTATTTATGCTTACAATAAAATGTTGTAACTTGCTTCTTTTACATACTTTGTCTAAAAATAAATGCTCTAAAAAAAAATAAAAATTGGTACATCCACTTGGATATTCCAAATTGAAAACATAAAAGATAGATAACAATGTAAAAGGAATGTTGTGTTTGTTTATCTTGTACACAGTTTTTCGTTCAGCCACTATGTATATATTGGTGATGGTTTGGTTTTGTAGTTCCACTGCTACCAGAGGCTGTGCGTGTGGACTCTCTCTTGCAATATCTGCTGGATCCTACAGTAACAATAATATAAGACAACGTCAATAACTGTGTATGAATGCAGGTCTTTATTATACTGTATTAACATTCTTTATTGTTGCTCACCTCAATGACAATGACAATGTTCTTATAAGTGGACTTGCTCCTGGTGTCTGGTAGCATTGTATTCATCATTATCATTGCCCTAACAGTTTGACAACCTGAATTGTAATAGAAGAAGCAATCAAACATTTCAATATACAAATTTCTGTTCGCCATTTCCTATTACTGATGTCTTAACAAATATAATGTTACGATTTGCAAACCATATAGTTTCTATTTATATGCAAAATGTTGTCTTCAAAAATTAGAAGCAATAATATAGGAGAAATAAATTTAGTAAATTATTTGCCGGACAGAAATACATCGATATGATTTTAGTAATTGTACTTTTAGTGGGATATTATTTATAGCTTAAAGCAGATATTAAATAACTTGTCCAGTAACTTGTTAAAGTAATTAAAAAATAAGTAAATAAGAAGAGGGTAAACACTGAGTAGCAGCTGCATTTCCTCCCTTCAACAGCTGCATTTTCTCAAAAATGTACAAGCTCTCAAGGAATGTAAATGGTTGCCTGGTTACCTGGTGTTATGTCTTCTTTCAGCATTTCAAGCACCACTTGTATCTCAGGAGAAATTGATTCTTTCTGGAATAGTTGTGTTATTTTCGGCATAAGTTTCTCCCACTTTCCTTGGGAACTTTTGTCTGGAAATATTTTATTCATCTCAGTCAAAACCTAAATCAAACATACAAAAGAATACCTACTCACTACTCACTCTATTAGCATTGTACATAAGTTAAAGTTGAAATATGTTTTAGCAATAAATGAAACTATTTCGATTACCTCATTAATGACTTGCAGTGGTGGATACTCCTGTAAAACACCATTTAATGAAAATTCACTATTCAATATGTCCTGTCTTCGAAAGGGGAAAGTACGCTCCATTAATATTTTAATTGTTCTGGTATTTGGATTTTTTTTTTTTGACTCGGATAGCATTAGCTTGTAATTTCTTGCATTAGAGTGTTCATCTTCATTATCCGGTATAGTTGGGGTTGTTGCTGCTGGAAATGCACGGTATTCTTTCCTTTTCTTTTGTGCAGTAAGACTTCCATTTTCTAACATTCTCTTGTTGCTTGGTCTGCCAGTGCTTCTTAAATATTTCATTTTGTCTTTGAGTGCTTCAACCAAGTAACCCTGTGCAACAGTAATTGTTACGTAAATAAATATACTAATATTAAGTTAGGTCAAAATATCTAACAATTATGTGTATCCCTTTATTAATAACAACTGTGTTCAAATTATTATTGTCAGTATCTTACATATCCAGTTCCTGTAGATGACTTTAGGAAAGGATACTTGTTAATTATTTGCTGTCCAATATGGGTATATTCGTCTTTGGTTGGATAGCTTTTAAAAGAAAACACTGCTGCAGCGACGTTGCCAATGAACTTCGTCTTAGTGCTTCCAGTCATAACACCCTCTTGTAGGCCTAACATTACTGCTGCTGGATAATTTTGTGGCAAACGAAATGGTATTGGCAGAGGTGGTTCAGGACATTTCTTGGTTATGATTGTCCTTGGGGTCCTTTTGAATATACCAACCTAATGTATATACAATACATGAGAAACCATTAGCTCCAAAATATTAAAATAATTAAAAATATTGAATAGCAACAATTTAAAGATATTTAAAAAATCTTAATTATTTTTAAACCTTGAAAAGCTATGAAAATATAATGTAGCAAATTATAGTAGGCTAAACATGATTGGTGGATAAAATATTGGGGAGTATGGAAGGAGGGGGATTTGTATCAAATGAAATATCAATACCAACCTACATTCCTTTTATTAGCCGAAGACAAACAGATGAGAGGGGCTGTAGTATCCCTAATACACACTTGTTGTACTACAGTGTCTTAAAGATTTACCTTGACTGAAGGACTTATAGTATCCTCGCCTGCTTCAATATTATCAGGATCCATACTTGCTGACGGTAACTATGCAATAACAATGTGTTTTTATGTTAAATTTTTATTTACAATCCACTACTTATACCTCAGGTGACAATTCATTGCACCATTCCTCATCTAACGCACTTGAACTTGCCAAATCCTAAAATGAAATGAGAGATTTATTCAAGTTATTACACGCTAGCAATGAAACATTCAAATGTACCTCTTCTTCACTAGCCCAAGAACAAACCAAAAATAAATAAGACTCTGTATATAAATCTATATAAGTTATTTTCAAGGTAAAATAGTGATGAGTGAATTTGATTAAAATCAATGTAGACTACACAACAAAAATTTTGTTTCAATTTGTGTTGATACTTGTATGTGTGAAGACATAAATATTGTGCAAAGCTTTGGAAGTGATAAGGATCATCTTGGGTATGACAGAGGAACCAGACCATGCATGTTTGAATGGCTTGTGGCTAACCTCACCACTTAACCTATAGACTTAGTGATAAGAAAAACCACACTTGCCTCAGGAGGGTTGAAGGGACCTCACTACTTACAACAACTTCACCTGTATTTTGAATTGCTTAGATGGACACAAAACAACTTAGCTACTAATGATTTTATAAATTCAACCCTAAAAGATATAACAGAAACTCTAAAGAGCTTACATCCAGAGATTCAGAGGTTGAAAACAAATCTTCGTGTGGAACAGATGCAGTTTCTTTTACATTGTCTTCAATAACCTAAGAAGTTTTATGTCTTGTACTACACATATAAGTTTAAATTTTTTTCATTAGGCCTACCTGAACAGAAGAAGTTCTGCAATTAAGCTCTCTTTGCTTTAAAATTAATTTTCTTCTTTCTCCAATTGAAGTGATTAGTTGACTGAAGTCATTTTCTTCCAGAATTAAAAATGTTTCTCCATCTATGTCATTGTCTAAATTTAAAAAATATTGTCAACTAGAGCAAAATAAAAAACTGTAGACTTTACCTTGAAAGCTATCAACAACTTTTTCAGAAAACTTCTGCTCTCTCAACCAATCCCCTACGTGTACCACATTTTTACTAGAAAAATCTTCCATTTGTCTGGCCTCAGTCCACTACTCTCCTGAGAAAAGAAAACCAGTAAAAATTATAGCCAATCTTTAGACAGAGTAAGGAAAATAGCAGCTGCACTTGTGTCATGTGACTACATACAATATACAGAATATTGTTTAAAAATTATTTTCTTTAAATAGAAATTCTCTTGTAGAGATGTTTCAATGTTGCATATGTCACCAGCATGCAAGAACAACTATTGCCGGAATTCTAAAGCATATTAGAGAAGTCCATCCATTTTTTCGTGGTGCTGTAACCTGTGGACTGGATGGTTGTGCTGCAACACCCTCTAGCTATGAAGCTCTCAAGGCACATGTCTACAGGTACCACAAAAATTTGTTGACTACAACACAATATCAAGCTGATAACGAAGATGAGTCAGTAATGCCAAGTGAAGATCAATCTCAGGAATTGGAAGAGACTGAAGAAATGCCAGGCTTAAATTATCCATCAGCTTCCCTAAATGCAGCACGTTTTATTATGAAAGCTCGTGATGGAAAGGGTTTGACTCAAGCCATGACTTGTGAAGTAGTAGATGATGTTAAAATTATATTGGAAAACTCCATATCAAGTATTAAATGAATGAAGTGAAGAAATTGTCAGCTAATGACCACCAGGTAACAGAAATAGAGTCAATGTTTAGTGATGAGAGCATTGTGAATCCCTTCCTCGGCTTGGAGACACAGTATAAGCAAGATCAATTTATTGCTAGTCATTTCAATTATGTGGTAAAAAAAACTGATAATTATTGAAGTTATTTTCAATTGTTTTAATATTTACATATTATTATGTAGGAACCTCAGGAGCAAATCTTACATGAATATACTGTTGGAAATAAGAAGTTAAAGGATTACTTTTATTACATTCCACTGATAAAGTCATTGCAGAGTCTCCTAGCTAATGACAGGGTTCGAGATGAGGTATATACACATGATCACATACATTTTTACAATTTATTCTGACTTTAAACAATTCCTTTTTGATTATATGTGCTTAATAATAGTGCTATATTTACTTTCATGCACATTACTTGGGGCTGCATCAGGTGTTGTGGACTATGTGATAGGGCTCCACTGAAGCAAGTGTTGTATACGTTCACATGAATCCATCTGTATTACTTTTGCTGTTCTATTTTTGTAGTGCAACAAAATAATGATTGAGCTAATTTTATAAACTATAAACTATAAGGGAGTACTAAAATAATCATGCTATGTTATTTTATTTAAACAGGTTTTGAATTCTCACAGTCCAAGATGTGATGAAATGAGTGATTACACTGATGCTGAGCAATACAAGTATCACCCTCTGTTTCAAGAAGACCCATGTGCATTGCAGATTAAATTGTATTATGATGACATTGAAGTTTGTAATGCCTTGGGTTCTAAAACAAAAAAGCATAAGCTAGGTATGACTTAATTAAATTTATATTACATATGTAATAGCCATTTTTTAATAATTCATATCAGGACTTTTTTACTACACTCTTGGCAATATTGCTCCTAAGTATCGCTCATCTTTACAGTCTATTCAGCTGTTAATCGTTGCTAAGTCGGTAACTGTCAACAAGTATGGATTGAGCAGAATACTAAAGCCATTTGTTGAAGATGTTTCTCTTCTAGAGAAAGTAAGTGATTGACCATATTTGATTAAAATATTGCACTGCAATACTGAAATATAGGATGCTGGAGTACCTCTGGTGATAGATGGTGAAAGGATGAATTTCAGAGGTACACTTACGATTTGCTCAGCTGATAACTTAGCTGCATGTGCACTGGGAGGCTTTAAAGCTCTCCATTCTGCCACGCGAAAGTGTCGTACCTGTATGGCAATTGATGGGGATATGCAGACAAAGGTAATATTAATTAGTTATTTTCCAAACCTTAATTAAAACCTTTTTTTTTTTTTAGTTTACAGAAGACAAACTTCTTATTCGTACTCGGTTAAATTATGCATCTCATGTGCGTGATTTGGATGGGCCACTTCACAGCCATATTGCCACAACTTATGGTGTAACTGAAAACTCTATTTTAAACGAGTTGAAATACTTTCATGTAGTGGATGATATTGTTCCTGATATAATGCATGACATTTTGGAGGGTACCACTCAAGTCACAATGAAGTGTCTACTTTTGTATTTAATCCATGACAAAAAGTATCTGACATTTAAAATTCTAAATGAAAGGATGTGTGCATTTGATTACGGAAATAGCGAAATTCGTAATAAGCCGTCAGAAATTTCCAAAAACATTTTACCAGATTCAAGCTCTCTGAGACAATCAGGTATTGCACACAGCTGTGCTTATAAATTATGTTTGTTATTACACTTTATTGTATTAATTCTCTAGCTACACAAACTTGGTGTCTGGCAAGATTTCTACCCCTACTAATTGGTGATCTCATTCCTGAAGGGGATGAAAGGTGGAATAACTTCCTATTATTGTTGCAAATCATGGAGTATCTTTTTGCTCCAAGAATCACTCATGACCAAGTGGCATACTTGGAACTTTTAATCGAAACTTTTCTAGAAGAATTTGTTTGCCTTTACCCTGATAGACCATTAACACCAAAAATGCACTACCTAGTGCACACTCCTATGTGGATTAGAAGGTATTTTTTTATTTTGAGCGATGCAATATTAGATTTACACAGCCATATTTATTAATAGGTGTGGTCCTTTGATTGGTGCTTGGTGTATGCGCTATGAAGCAAAGAATAAATACTTTAAAAAAATTGCGACTACAATTGGAAACTTCAAAAATATTGAGAAAACCGTGGCTACCAGGCACCAACATTATATGTGTTATAAAATGTCATGCACAAGTTTTATTTCAGGTGATACAACACATGGAGTGGGTAAGTTCTCAATTCAGATTTGAACTGGTTGGCTAATGTAAATAAATAGCTATTATAATTTTTGTAATGTACATGTATATTTTTAGTGCGAACCATAAATATTTCTGAGGTCCCTTATGGAGATGCCTTAATGGAAGAATACAGCTGTGAAACTCAAACAAAATTACAAAGGTAGGCAGTTTGAATATTATTAAAGAAAGGTTTTATTGGTTCCTTGTTGTTTAATAGGACATCATTTGTAGAAAAAAATGGGATTAAGTACAGTAAAGGCAGCATTGTGTTCTACAGTATTGAAGATGAAGTCCCGGTATTTGGCAAAATTATGGATATATTAGTTTGGTCCATGGGAAAATGTATTTTTGTAATCATTCCATATGTTGGAGATAACTTTTTTAACCATTATAATGCTTATGAAGTTAGGCCAGATAATTCTAACTACATATTTCAGACTCCTGATAATCTAGCTGATCATCGGACACTATCATTAAGTACATCTTTTTCACAACATTTAAGAAATAAAGCTTTTGTTTCATTAAAATATCAAGTATGTTGTAAACCGCATTGTTAATATCTTTTGAATATATATATATGTATTTTTTGTTTACCTTTTACATGACAACCGGGAATAGGAATAATGGGAGGGAGGGGGGGGGGGGGAAGGAGGGAGGAGATGCCGTGATAACAGAAGGTATTTCTATTCTAATTAACGAGCCAGGGGGTGGGTGTCGTGACAACAGAATGTATTTCAATACTAATTAATGAATCAGGGGGTGGGTGTCGTGACAACAGAATGTATTTCAATACTAATTAATGAGTCAGCTGATGGGTGCCTTGACAACATAAGGTATTTCAATACTAGTTAATGAGTCAGAGGGAGGGTGCCATGACAACAGAAGGTATTTCAATACTAATTAATGAGTCGGGGGAGGGGGGGGGTGCTGTGACAACAGAAGGTATTTCAATACTAATTAATGAGTCAGGGGGTGGGTGTCGTGACAACAGAAGGTATTTCAATACTAGTTAATGAGTTAGGGGGTGGGTGTCGTGACAACAGAAGGTATTTCAATACTAATTAATGAGTCAAGGGGTGGGTGCCGTGACAACAGAAGGTATTTCAATACTAATTAATGAGTTAGGGGGTGGGTGCCGTGACAACAGAATGTATTTCTAATTAATGATTCAGGGGATGGGTGACTAGACAACAGAAGGTATTTCAATGTCAATTAATGAGTTAGGGGGTGGGTGCCGTGACAACAGAAGGTATTTCAATACTAATTAATGAATTAGGGGGTGGGTGCCGTGACAACAGAAGGTATTTCAATACTAATTAATGATTCAGGGGGTAGGCGCGGTGACAACAGAAGGTATTCTAATACTAATTAATGAGTCAGGGGGTGGGTGCCTTGACAACAGAAGGTATTTCAATACTAATTAATGAGTCAGGGGGTGGGTGCCGTGACAACAGAAGGTATTTCAATACTAATTAATGAGTCAGGGGGTGGGTGCCGTGACAACAGAAGGTATTTCAATACTAATTAATGAGTTAGGGGGTGGGTGCCGTGACAACAGAAGGTATTTCAATACTAATTAATGAGTTAGGGGGTGGGTGCCGTGACAACAGAAGGTATTTCAATACTAATTAATGAGTTAGGGGGTGGGTGCCTTGACAACAGAAGGTATTTCAATACTAATTAATGAATTGGGGGGGGCCGTGACAACAGAAGGTATTTCAATACTAATTAATGATTCAGGGGGTAGGCGCGGTGACAACAGAAGGTATTCTGAGTCAGGGGTGGGCCTTGACAACAGAAGGTTTTCAATAATAATTAATGAGTCAGGGGTGGGGTGCCGTGACACAGAAGGTATTCAAATAATTAATGAGTCAGGGGGTGGGTTTTGCCGTGACAACAGAAGGTATTTCAATACTAATTAATGAGTCAGGGGGTGGGTGTCGTGACAACAGAAGGTATTTCAATACTAATTAATGAGTCAGGGGGTGGGTGCCGTGACAACAGAAGGTATTTCAATACTAATTAATGAGTCAGGGGGTGGGTGCTGTGACAACAGAAGGTATTTCAATACTAATTAATGAGTCAGGGGGTGGGTGTCGTGACAACAGAAGGTATTTCAATACTAATTAATGAGTCAGGGGGTGGGTGTCGTGACAACAGAAGGTATTTCAATACTAATTAATGAGTCAGGGGGTGGGTGTCGTGACAACAGAAGGTATTTCAATACTAATTAATGAGTTAGGGGGTGGGTGTCGTGACAACAGAAGGTATTTCAATACTAATTAATGAGTTAGGGGGTGGGTGGGGGATGCTGTGACAACAGAAGGTATTCAATACTAATTAATAAGTTAGGGGGTGGGTGCCGTGACAACAGAAGGTCTTTCAATACTAATTAATGAGTCAGGGGGTGGGTGCCGTGACAACAGAAAGTATTTCAATACTAATTAATGAGTCGGGGGAGGGGGGAAGCTGTGACAACAGAAGGTATTTCAATACCAATTAATTTGTTGGGGGGAGGGGGGGGGAGGGAGGGGATGCCGTGACAACAGAAGGTATTTTAATACTAATTACTGAGTCAGGTGGCGGGTACCTTGAAAACATAAGGTATTTTACTTTCCATAATTAACTTTTAAGATTTTAACAAAAACTTTTATATATTTAATTATTTCAAGACAACAGCAAATAAGTAGTAATAAATGAATTTTTTTTAAATGTTTAAAGTATCTAAGTGATAACACTCTAATCAACTGATGATAATATATGTAAAATGTTAGAATTGTATACATTGTGATATTTGAAAGGAATTCATCTTTGCCTGCTCTAGTCACAGTATGAAGTTCTTTTCATATGTCATGATAACCGCAAGCAACCAATTTCAACTGCTGGAAACTGTGTGAGTCAATTCTAGAAAGAAGATTTAAAATATAAAAATTATACCTTTCCTGTAGTATGAATCTTATACGTTTTACAATTTATACTTAATTAGAGTATACTAGACATACTCTCGGAGTATGTATATCATACTTGCAGGTAACCATACCTACGGTATAAAATAGAAAAGTATGACAATTATACCTAAAAAGTATGATATACATACTTCTTTTTTTGCTGTGTATATTTTGTTCTTTAAGTTCTATGTCTTTTTGTTGAATTTGAGACTGAGTACTGATAGGGATCTTGAGCATACTGGGAATAGGGGACAGGTCTGAGTCAGTATGTTCAAGTCTGGAGATATTTTTGTCTTAGTAGTTATTGCGTGATAGTTTGGCTGAGTTGGTATAGCTTTACCCGATTGTCATGTGTTACTACAACATTTACGATTTTTCTGTGTCAATGTTTGTACTTTATACAGTCAGAAAAAAAAGTTAAAATTACATGCATACATTCCAGACCTTGTACTTTACCTAAACGGTGATATTAGCTACCACAAACATTACAGTTTCCATATGTTGCTGCCATGTCTGGTTTTAATTAAGGTGAAACAACTGATGGACATAAATTACCTAGTGCACAACTTATAATGACTAGCTATTTTATCTTTTGGACTAGTATACATTCTTTTTGACTGGTCATAATAAAGTTGATTGGTGTTGTTGATTCAAATATAATGTACTATTGACAAAGTAGGCCTATGACTCGTTCAACATGAATTAAACTCTTGACAGTTGACGAGAAAAATCTACTTCACTTTTTGTCAGCTGTGGTTTTTCACCAGTAAATAGTGGAAGCTTGACACAGTAGAGACCAGCACTTTCATGAATATTAAAACCTCTATCTGCTGAAACAAGTTCAACTGGAAATCTTCATATCTTCTTTATCTACTCCATTATTTTTATCTTCTTTATCTGCTTCATTATCCCTGTGTGTGGTTTACAGTAACTTCACCATTTCCATTATCACAGAGCTGTACCTGGCTTTTGGCAGCTTCTAATCTTGCTGTGTCTTCTCTTCTTCTTTTATTCACTTCAGCACTTTTTTTAAACCCATGCCATCGATAGCTTTCCATTTTTGAGGGCTTGTATTGTGTGCAAACACTTACGATACGACAGGAGACAAGGGATAGTTACATTAACATCCTGATACAAAATGATCGTTACATAGCCAAGTGTACTCATTAGGTATCGGGTCTTTCCAGCCTACAACCGCTATCCATTTAACATCAGAGCTTTTTTTCAAGCAGTTCGTACAACCAACAGCACAAAATCTCTTCACTATTGCCACTCAAAATGGCCGCGTGTAGGGCGTGTACATTTATTACGTCACTTCCTACATAACCTCTTTAGGCTTTTTACACTGATGTAGCTATAAAAGAGGCGCCCACTCGTGGACTGAGGTCCCTAGGTCGAAGGTACGAGGTTTCCGGTTTTAGGTCGAAGGTATCCGGTACGCATGCGCACATTCGCGGGGCAACTAGGTCCTAGGTCGAAGGTAAATAAACGCGCGGGCACCTCTGCAGCACTCTTGGTCGTCCAAGGTCAGAGGTAAATAGACGCGCGTGCAGTGCAAATGCAGCTGCGTTTTACTTCCGCAAAGAAGCATTTCGTTGCGTTTGGCGTACGTACAGTTTCTTACTAAGCGTTCCGATAGCGATTATTCCATTTCTTCAATGGCTCAGAAGCGAACCCACCATTTCAGAGGCTTAAGCCAGTACTCTGAGCAGCTCATGGACCTTGCAGAAGGCGGTCGAGTGTTCGAAGGGAGAGGCCAGCAGCCAAGAAACAAGGATGTCTTGAAGCAGATCGCTGCCATCAAGGCCTGCAAGAAAGGATCCTTTTTTGGCAAGGACAAGCCCTGCACTTGTGGCTGGCACGACAGAGCTGCTGCCAGAAAGGAGGCCAGGCAAAAGGCAGCATCAGGTAAATACAAAAATATATTCATAAATGAATAAATAAGGTGTTGGTAAATAAAATAAACAAAAAAAAGTTAAATGTTTATATAACAAGTGACTGAAATACAAATTGAATATTCATGAAATAAATGATATCATTATTCAATAATTATGAGTAAGCAATCTATTAACTAATAACTATAAAGAAGCAGTTTATTACTAAATGATAAAGTATTAAATTAAAAAAAAATCTATTAATGCACGCTTACAAATATCAATTGCATGTACCTAAATGAAAGAAAGCATAATATCCATTTCGTTAATTAAAAATAATAATAAATAATTACAAGAAAGAATGCAATGCATTAATGAATGAACGCTTCAAATACGAACTGATTAAAGTAAAGTATAAATGAATACATAAAACATGTACAAATATACATTATTACACATAATGTAAAATGCATAAGCAAATCAGTGAAGGAATGAATGAATAAGCAAATAAATTTATTATAGGATTACAGAAGTGCATTCATAGTATGCCAACATGAAATCATTTTGCACAGGTTCATCTTCTGCTAGTGCTTCGCAGGTCTCTCCTGGACCAGCACCATCAGATGAACTTTCATCTTCCCTAGCAGGTGTGTATTGTTTGTATTTGATGTACACTTGCACCATTGTGTACTGTATTGTCTCATTTGAGAAAATAGTTTGCTTAGCATACTCGTAAATGATGAGGTATCAATTGAGTAAATGCACAGTCAGCTGGTCAACAACGCGAAAATTATACATATCACCTAGTAGTTAATTGTATGAATTCCTTCAACAATTCAGTCTCAGTTGTATATACGAGTGACCTAGTGGATAGACTTCTACATTATTGTGCATAGGGTATTATTTACAATAGTGTACATTACAATTTTGGCCAGAGTCAGTTTTAATTGGAGTTGAGCTGAGAGATGAGTGTGTAGCCCGAGCAGCAGATGTGGTGGGAGGTTGTACATGTAATTAGTAGCCATGAATGGTGAATGGGCTAAATGTACACTAAATGATTTGTTGAGCTGGTCTAGCAAATTCAACTGAGTCAGTACCATGATGACTTGAAATTGATTGTTGTATTAGGATAGGTTAATATTAATGTGTATACATGGATCTGTTAACATGTACTAATAGTATTTCGATCATTAATCTGTTCGCATTAATTGTGACCGTCTATAGGAAAACCAGGCACAACGCGGCACCTTCGAATTTTTTTTTTTTGCACTTCATCTTGTCGGCGTACTTTGCTCTCTTCTGAGCCAGCAACTTCAGAACCACTTCAACGTCGTTCTCAAGCAGGTAAATATCATTTTTGAATCATGTACATGATTTTGCAACTGCCTTGTCTCGCGGTTAAATCTCCATTCAGTAAAGGTATTAAGTCTTCCCTCTCATGTTGTTTCAGGTTCCACTCCTGCAATCACCGTACTGATGCCTTCGTCAGTAACTCGTTCACAAATGGAGTGCTCAACTCCAACAGGTACAGTTCATTTGTTGTAATATATTATGATTAAGTTTATTCACGAGTTAATCGTGGTAGGACTATATACATTATTTAATAGGATGATACATGTCCGTCACCATCATGTGATAATATCTGCATGTACACTATAGTGTTCAAACTTTAATCGACCTGATCAAGTAATGTGGTACTGACTCAGTTCTATTTGTGAAACAAGTTGGAATATCCAGCTCAAGCTCTGATGCAGTCTTTAATCTATTAACATCAATTAATTATACACCTCCAGTTGACACCTGAACTGCAGCTCTGGTTACACAGCATTTTAAGAGCTCATTCCTAGTCAGTTTAGTACTGCCAAATTTGTAACCCTTAACCAAAGACTATAACAAATTTTAATCCTGATTTATGGGTAAAGGAGGCATGCATAGAATAGCAAGTGACAACCCAGTATTTAATAATAATTATTCCCAATCAAAACCAAGTACCCCTTGCAGGCTCCCTAATCACTTATTGCACAATAGAAATGGTGATGCACTCTCTACCAAAGAGACTAAATATGATGGTCAAGAAGCAATGAGCAGTAATAAATATTTAAAGAGGCTCATTGTAATCTCCTCAAACAGCATGCAGCAACTTCAGCAAGCCGAATTTAAATTTATTTTATTTTTATAATGTTTTTCAGTTCAACACAAGCACTGGCAACTGGTGGTGTGGCCAACACCATCTTATATTCAGTCACACTAGGCATTTATGCAATTGCAAACCCAGGATCTGCCCATTCCACTTAGGCATTTATGCAATTGCAAACCCAGGATCTGCCCATTTCACTTAGGCATTTATGCAATTGCAAACCCAGGATCTGCCCATTTCACTTAGGCATTTATGCAATTGCAAACCCAGGATCTGCCCATTTCACTTAGGCATTTATGCAATTGCAAACCCAGGATCTGCCCATTTCACTTAGGCATTTATGCAATTGCAAACCCAGGATCTGCCCATGCAGCCATTAACACTAATAAATGTCATTGTGGCTGTAACCTGAGGAGTGGTTTATTCATAAGCAAACCACCAACTTGAGAACAACAAGGTGATGACAATGACAATTTCCTGATGCTTATTTCTTTAGATGCTGCATACCATTATTATTATTATTATTATTATTATTATTACTATTACTATTATTATTGCTGTTGTTGCTGTTATTGTTATTATTATACTATTACTTAATGCTTTCAGCTTCAAGTGTTGGTGCAGTTTCTACTGCCAGTGTTCAGCCATCCACCAGCACAAGCACACGATCAGACCAACCCAAGACTGCAACTGGACCAGCACCTCCCAAATGCGACAAAAGCAACTTCCAGTCACCTACTATTGCTGAACTGAGGGCCATTGGAATTGGTCTTAAGAAGTCTCCAGGCAAGTTGGACCTGATAGTGTACTGCCCTATGAGCGGCCGCTGTCCTCATTGTAATTCGATGATGATATCAGCAAATTCAGTGGGGAGTCGCAAGCTCATTTATGCCATACCTTGGCCTAAGTCTCTCGTTGGCATAGACATGCGCTGTGGAAAGTGCAAGAAGCATTGGCTGACGCACGATCCGAAATATGTCAGCACTCTGCCAATGTCAGTTCAGCTCCAGCAAACGTGCATTTCAACAAAGGGCAATGGAACCGACTTGTCCTTGATCCGTATGCTGAGATCAGGCGTGACAGTGGCACAGGTGGAGAGACTTGTGCAGGAGGAAGTTACACAGCACTATCTCCACCTCAAGTCTGAATATATCACTCTTTGGGATAAGGTAACGTTATGCATAATGATGATGAAAATGACGATGATCACGAGTTTTCTTTTAATACTCCAGTAATCTCCCTCAAAATTGTTTTATTATTAATAATGATATTATTAATAATAGTAATAATAGTAGTAATGATGATGATGATTGTAATGATAATGGTAATGATAATAATAATGATGATGATAATAATAATAATAATAATAAAAATCATTATAATAATAATTATAATAACGATGAATAATAATGATAATAGCTAATGATAGTATAGTAATGATAATGATGATAATAATAGCAACAGTTCAATAATACTATGATAGTAACTATGTCGTCTCTTCCCTCAGTACTGTAGTAAGCTCTCATAAATGTATTACTTTAGGTTGCGGCCATGAGTGGTATTGGAAGAGTCAATGTGGCATCTCGTGATGCTTTCCCTCCACTACCTTCCCATTACATCCCTTGCCGACCTCATCTCACATTGTTGTTCATCAGGGACTACTTGGACAACAAGCCTTACATCATGAGGGAGTTGCGTACCGTCCTCAGTAGTCACAGTCTTGCAGTGGATCACCAACGCAAGGTCATTAAGAGAACCCTTGGTGGTGGAGTGGTAGGCCATGGTGGACAGACATTCACTATTTGTGGAGATTTTGGTCTTGTGTGTGGAGTTTATGCTGTTCCAGACACCTCCTTCAACTGGGGTAGGCAGGCCATGGCTGAAATAGTCGAGAGGCACGAGTCAGCGGGAGGAGAGTTGCCTCGTTCGTTGTACATGGACTGTTCTTGCTGCAATGGCAAGCCAGGATTTCGTCGGTTGCCTCTACAGCCCCCAGGCACAAGTGCATTGGCTTTGTGGCGCTCAAAGTTCACCATCAAACTGGATGCCATGCATCTGATGCTGCGCATTGGAAGAGAAATGAATGCCGAGCATCCACGCCGGAAGAAGTTTTTAGTGGACCTCAGTCGAGCAATTTTCTTCCAACACGAGGGAGATTACCAGAGTTTGATGGAGGCAAAGAAGGCAGCTGGGCTTGATGGGCCTCCAACGCGGACAGAGAGGGTCAAGTTCATCCGTAGAATAGTCGGAGATCCAGACAGCGTGGCTGACAGGATGATGTTAGTGCTTCAAGGACACAGGGAACTGGATAATCAGTGCAGGATTCAGGCTGAAGCAGCAGGGATGAAGATATCAGACTTGTCAGTCGCAGATGTGGCATATCCCCTCATCACAAAGAGGGTGATAGAGGTGTTCAAGCTCCAGCTGATTCATGTGCGGAATGGATGCATTTCCGATGAGATGGATCATTTGCCATATGTGAGAGTTGGTACCATCAACTTTCATTCCACAGGTCACCAGTTGGAGCATTATCGATTGTTGCGTGACACCAGCAAAGTTGAAGCAGTCCATTCCGTGCTGGACAGAAACTTCTACACCCAGCGTGGCATTGGAATGGAAATCTTCGATGCACGCCTGGGATGGTGGATTCTTTCCTACAACCGTCGTCGCCTGCGCGCTCTTGGAAAGAAGATTCCACCAGATACCATGCCACCTAAGGTATGCCTATAAAAGCAAGATTGTTGCATTGCTGCACATGTTCATGGTCATGCTCACAACAGCTGTTAACAACAACTAGGTGGAATCAAATTACCACTTATTCTATTTATCTCATTAGCTATGGCCTTGTCTGTCATACTATATTTTTTAAATTTGTTACTACAGGTTTGCGAGCACTACATTGGGCAAGGGATCACCTCCAGCTATCCAGACTGGACAATAGCAGCAGCAGGTACGGAGACCAATCTCAAGATTGGGTACGAGTATGGATGCTCTGTGGCAGGAGTTGCTCACATTGAGGTCGATTTCAATGAAGAAATGGCTGCTAATGAGACTGTGCCCGATATAATTGATGAATCGTCAATAGTGGCTACGTCAGCTGAGGTAAGACTTTCAATAAATAATTAAATCAAAGATAGCTAAAATGGAAATGAATAACTTTGCCAGTTAACGCACTAGAGACAGCTAACAATATTATTTACTTAATCTTATTTGAATACCAACATTATATTGTGCCTTTGTTCATGTTTCAGGTAATGGAGGAACTTGGGCTTGAGGAAGCTGACCTGCACGAGCCTGATGAAGGTGAAGATCAGCATGGATCGACTCTATCCAGCTCCACCCACACCAGCACTACCACCCACACCAGCACTACCACCCACACCAGCGCTACCACCCACACCAGCACTTCCTGCACTAGCACCACCCCCAGCTCTGCTACAGCTAGCACCTCATCTTCTGCTGGCTCCACCTTCAGCTCTGCTGCAGCTAGCACCAGCTCCGACACACGTGACTGGAGAAACGTGCCACTGCCCGAAGCCACACCTCGACGTCATCGTAACGTTCCACGACTTCGTGCAATGGGAGGACAGATTGTGTGTGTGCCTCCAGACTTCAATGAAGCAATGCTGGCTATTTGGGAGGAACTGTGGTGTGCAATGCCAGAGACCGGTAATACGTCGCCAATGGTGCATGAGCTCCTGAAATTGTACAAGGAGCGATGTAAGGAGGAGTTGGATCGACCGAGGACTTCCTCTGAACCTCCTCCAGCATTGTTACCAGTCTCATTTGCCCAAGCAAAAAACTGGATTTTAAAACAACAGAGATCTCGATCACAGGCTATTGAAAGTGGAGCTGTCAATGAGGAAGCTCGCTCAGTAGTTACTGAATTGAGTTTCTCCTTGTCTGAACAGGCATCAGCAGCTATGGAGCTCTTGGAACAACCTGTGCAGCAAGCCACTCCAATCTTTATTTCACCAGCACTGTCACTTGGACCAGAGCCAGTCACTGCTGAAGAGAGAGCACAGGAAAGGAGGGAGGAACAGGCACGCAAGAGGACAGAATTGACCCCAAGGACTGGTGGTAAGGAAAAGGCAAAAGCACCCAAGCGGAAGAGGGCCCTTTCTCCAGAATCGCAGCAGAGGAGAGAGAAAGCATTGGCTCGCCTACAGGAATTGGGTGTCCAGCCACTTCCGGTCAGTTTAAAGTTTTATTAATAATCTAAATTATACACCTTGGCTAATAACAATGATAACAGCAACAACAGTAATAATACTGTTAGTTGTATTCATAATAATAATGGTGAATAATAGTATTTGGTGTAATACTAGTTAGCAATAATAACAGTAATATATATATACTAATAGGAGTAATAATAGTAGTAGTAATAATAGTAGTGATAATAGCGGTATTAGTAATAATGGTTATAATAGTATTAACTATAATATAGTATTAATAATAATAGGGATAGTAGTAATTGGTAATAATAGTAACAATAGTGGTAGAAATAATAATATTAATAATTATAACAATAATAATAATAATAATAATAATAATAATAGTAATAACACTTGTGCTTCCTGTATTGAAGTCATGGAAGAATTCTTACATCAAAAATGAAAATAAGTATTGATTGTGGGTTTAAGCATTAGGTCATGTCCCCAAACCAAGATAGCGAGGTTAGACAATGTGTACAAAAACTTTTGTCAATTACAATATTATTTTTTTCATAATTTATAGGAATCTGATATAGTAGGAAAGCGTCCTTGTCACATTTGTGGACAATTTCGTACATCTAAAGATGTTACACCAGATGGAGAAGTCCACCGAGTACTTGGACGATCGAACAAAATTTGGTGCCCTTACGCTGATGGCAAAGAGGTATTACTGCAGTTTGAGAAAGAGAAGAAGGAAAGAACATTGGCTACATGGAGGAAAGCCAATGAGGCAAAAAGGATGAAACGACAACCTGAGTAATACCAACTGCCATGGCACCAAATCACATCATTTTGCTCACTTCACTTCGTTCTACTGCTAGTCCACTTCGTGCCACCCTACAACACTTCCAACCAAGAACACTCCACAGCACTTCTAAGCAGCAGCACTCCACATCACTTCAACATTTCCACAGCACTTCCACAGCACTTCTTAGCAGCAAAGACTCCACAACACATTCCACAGCACTTCCACAACACTTCAACATTTCCACAGCACTTCACTCCACAGCACTTCAACATTTCCACAGCACTTCACTCCACAGCACTTCTGAGCAGCAAAGACTCCACAACACATTCCACAGCACTCCCACAACACTCCCACAGCACTTCAACATTTCCCTTTGCCTTTGTCTTATCTCTTTATAGTGTCTTTCCCTCTCTCTTCTCTCCCTCTCTCTCTGCGTTCTTTCAAACGCAATCCTCCTCCTCCTTCTCTCCACTTCTCTTTCTGAGGGGGCAGAGGGAGCCGGCAGGGACGGGGCAGAGGGAGCCGGCGGGGCAGAGGGAGCCAGCAAGGCTGAGGGGGCAGAGGGAGCCGGCAGGGAGGGGGCAGAGGGAGCCGGCGGGGCTGAGGGAGCCAGGGATCCACCCTCCAAACTACATTTATTGAAAGAATATCGTGTAAAAAAAGACCAATGCACTCCACAGACAACTGCATGCTAACTTGTGCTCTTCATTCACAAGTAAATAGTCAAAAATTATATATAATAAATCTTAATGTTTCGTTAAATGGTTTAAGCATAGGTATATTAATAGCAGTTTTTTTTTTTAAAATGCACACAGTTGCTCATGAAAAACTGAGACTCTTGAGTGCATGCTGCTAATTACACAACTAACAAGCCTCGTTAATATCAAGATTAGCTTAACCTTCAAACATGTCTATTTATGGCACTGGACAGCAGCAAGTGCATGCACTACAAGCATTAACTATGTTGCTGGTTCACAACTGACAAGTCTTCGTAATATCTGAATCAAGATTAGCTTGACATAATACTGCTAATGACTCTAGACAGCAGCATGCTGCTATTTCACAACTGGCCAGCCCCACTAAAGATAGGCTTAATATATGCAGGAATATCTTAACAGTGTTGTGCTCACCTTCCTTCCCTGCAGAAAAAAACCTTGAGTAGAGTTGCTGCATAAAGCTGAACATCGTTGCTACTACAAGACTGCGAGTGCTGCGTCTGGACCTGCTTTTCTAGCGTAGTGAGCGCTTGCGCTGCGTAGTGAGCGCTTGCGCTGCGGACAATGGGCGTTGGGAACTAGGTAATTGGCCACAAAAATGTTACACACCCGAAGGCTAGGCTGCACGGGGCTCGGCCCAAGATCAGTTTTTGGGGAAAAAACTGAGTTCGATTCCCACTGAATGTCACATTTTTTTTTTATTTTAGAGTTTTTCACTTAGAAACTCTCTCCTCCTCTTTCTTTCTCTCTCTCCCCCCTTTTCCCCTCTCCTCTCCCTCTTTTCCCCATTTTTCATCAAATAGTTCATGCCAGCTTCTTTCTTCTAATTTTTATATGATTAGAAATGAACTTTTGTGACCATAATGTGTACAATGAATTTAATTGTCCCACACCATGGAATGTTTCTTCATTATAATCAGCATTGTTTATTCTGAGACCAACTTTATGCTGGCTCTAATCAATATTGAAATAGTAAAACTTTCAATAATAATTCTGTTCTAATTTTGTAATAATTTCTTAACTTCAATGTCATCAGAATTAATGCTGGCTCTAATCAATATTGAAATAGTAACACTTTCAATAATAATTCTGTTCAAATTTTCTAATAATTTCTTAACTTCAATGTCATCAGAATTAATGCTGGCTCTAATCAATATTGAAATAGTAACACTTTCAATAATAATTCTGTTCAAATTTTCTAATATTTTCTTAACTTCAATGTCATCAGAATTAAAGAAACTAAGAAACAAAGTCTTCATAATATATAATTTATGAGCCCATAATTTGCTAATTGTTCTGCAGTTTAATTTTGTTACTGTTTATCTATGTACTATCAGCCAATCACAACATGTTGATGTTTTGCTTCAAAACTGAAAGAATAATTTAAAACATATATATATAATACTTATAGCACGAGTCAGAGTACAATATGGGAAAATATTTTACGAGCACGCAAAATATTTTCACGAGCCAAAGGCGAGTGAAAATGTGGCGTGAGAGTAAAATATCATTCCCATATTGTACGACGAGTGTTATAAGTGATTTATTGCTTCTTTGAAATTTTTCTCAACCGGTTACAATACAATTTTCATTGATTTTACTCGCTACGCGCGCGCTACAAGTAGCGTACAGTATAAACCGTACAATATGGGAGAATACAGAACGCTCGCGTGATGCGGAAATATTCAAGTAAAAATATCAAAGCTGCAATAAATAATACTTATAGCATGAGTCAGAGTACAATATGGGAAAATATTTTACGAGCACGCAAAATATTTTCACGAGCCAAAGGCGAGTGAAAATGTGGCGTGAGAGTAAAATATCATTCCCATATTGTACGACGAGTGTGATAAGTGATTTATTGCTGCCTTGATATTTTTCTCAACCGGTTACAATTCAATTTTCATTGATTTTACTCGCTACGCGCATGCGTAGTGTACCGTACAATATAAACCGTACAATATGGGAGAATACAGAACGCTCGCGTGATGCGGAAATATTCAATTAAAAATATAAAAGGTGCAATAAATATATATATAGTACATTTCCGCCTTCCTCATTCATGCAACTGTCAACACATTCACAACTTTAATTCTAAGTTTTGTTTTTCACTTTACAATCAGTTTTTTAGTATAGGCCTGCAATTCTTATTGTTCATTGAGGCTTAATTGAAACTAGCAAAAAAACTGAAAAAATATTATTCTATAATTTCCTTGATTCTGATAAACATAATGTAAAACAATGATTTTGAATGTTTAGTTTATCGAATACTTCTGGCATTACTAGTATCTATTACCACATATTTCAAATACTGGTGACATCACTGGAGTGGGTGTATTGGCATTACTAACAGTGTATGTGTAAGTTCAAGGTAGATATCCTCTCACTAGTAGAGCATTTCTTAAATGTAACTCTCACATGATAGCTTACATTAGGAGCAGCTCCACTCCTCAACTAATGTTTCTGTGGACTAATTTAGTTGTGGGTGCTAATGGGCTATCTATTTATTAATTAGTGTACCTGCTCAACTTTCATACAAACAATTATTCTATTCTAACTTTACTTTTCTCTTACCTGCCCTCATCTTAAAAGATCCCCATTCCATTCCAATCACATATATACTTGTAACTCTCTCATTTTATTCAGTTCTTCTATTTTACCCTTTACTACTCTGTGCTTTCACTTTTCTTATTTTGTTATACTTATAAGCTTGTCCATATTGTTTTATAGTTCTTGCTTGCTTTTGCGTATTATTTAGCTATTTTGTTCTGCTCTATGTTCTGTAATTGTATTTTGTTCTTTAAGTTCTATATCATTTGGTTGAATTTGAGACTGAGTACTGATAGGGATCTTGAGCATACTGGGAATAGGGGACAGGTCTGAGTCAGTATGTTCAAGTCTGGAGATATTTTTGTCTTAGTAGTTATTGCGTGATAGTTTGGCTGAGTTGGTATAGCTTTACCCGATTGTCATGTGTTACTACAACATTTACGATTTTTCTGTGTCAATGTTTGCACTTTATACAATCAGAAAAAAAAAAGGTAAAATTACATGCATACATTCCAGACCTTGTACTCTACCTAAACGGCGATGTTAGCTACCACAAACATTACAGTTTCCATTTGTTGCTGCCATGTCTAGTACTCGTGTAAAAACAAAAACAGTCAAGCTCTAGTAAACACTAACTATCATATCTTAGCAACACATTTCTTTTAACTTAAAAAAACAGTAATCCAAAACACTTCTTTGCCTCTAACAAGCTGAAAATTACAAGTGTGATGACACACACTGAAATGCTAATTTTTTTTCAGTTTTTTTTGTCTAAAGATTATTTTAAATAACAGAAAATGTGGTTAATATAGTAGACTAAATTATTCGAGTTAATCTTCTTCTTTACAAATATTATCGAAGTGCTTTGTTTAAAACTTTAACATGCAAACAGATTTTTCACGTTTAATGGTTTCATATGCTACTTGTCCATATGCTGCATATATTCTTTGAAGATCCTTACAGATATTTTTAGAAAATTCTGTTGTGGTCACTCTATATGATCTTATCATCAGTTCCGGCAGGTCCCTAGTTATTCAGATGCTCCTGTGGAGGTTAGATCATAGGGGAAGAAGATGTGGGGCCAGTATTAGTAAGAAAAAATAATACATGAAGAAGACAAGACCTGACAGAAACAATCAGCTTTTTGTTATGTTGTATACATGGGTTATATCTGTTGAATAGGCTTTTGTCTGCTTGTGTTTTGCCTGAACAGTAACTAATTCAGAATATATGTAAGAATAAAGTCTCTCAAGGACAGTTAAGTGTTGGAGCTGACAACATTTTTACCAGTGAAGAGAATGCAAAATAGGTTTATAAAGTCAAGACTAGTTATGATGGCTCAATTGAGTTCTATAAAGCCTGACTTGAGGCTCATGGATATATTATTGTCTTTTTCCCTTCATTTTTTGTTAGTAGTTTTTTGCGTGATAGTTTGGCCGAGTTGGTATAGCTTTACCCGATTGCCATGTGTTACAACATTCTTCTGTGTCAATCTTTGTACTCTATACAGTCTGAAAAAAAGTTAAAATTACATGCATACGTTCCAGACGTTATACTTTACCTAAACGGTGATGTTAGCTACCACAAACTTTACAGTTTCCATATGCTGCTGCCATATCCAGTACTTGTGTAAAAACAAATACGGTCAAGCTGTAGTAAACACTAACTATCATACCTTAGCAACACATTTCTATTCACTCAAAACAGTAATCATTTCACATCCAAAACACTTCTTTGCCTCTACCAAGCTGAAAATGACAAGTGTGAAGAGACTCACTGAAATGGTATTTTTTTTCAGTTATTTTTTTCGTTTAAAGATTATTTTTAATTTAACAGAAAATGTGGTTAATATAGTAGACTAAATTAATCAAGTTAATATACTTCTTCTTTAAAAACATTATCAAAGTGCTTTGTTTTAAAACTTTACCCTGCAAACAGATTATTTGTGTTTAACGGTTTCTTAGTGAGATGTAAACTTTGATACTGTAACTTGTTCATATGCTGCATATATTGTTTCAAGATCCCTACAAGTATTTTTTTAGAAAATTCTATTGTGGTCATTCTTTATGATCTTATCATTAGTCCTGGCAGGTCCCTAGTTGTTCAGAGAATGCAAATAGGTTTATAAAGTCAAGACTAATTGTGATGGCTCAATTAAGTGCTATAAAGCCTGACTTGAGTATATTAAATTAATGTGTTTTATTGTGATAATAGCTAGTGCTTTTGCCTCAAGAATTAGTTGTAAAATTTAACCATTCTCAGATTTAAGATTTAAATTTAGTTGTAATTAATAAATTACAGTCTCGCTCGCCATTTGTGCACAAGCACAGCACTTAGGGGCATTGCCAGTATTTCGGAGAGGGGGGTTCCATTAGAGTAAGATTGAACCTGTCCGAATTAATTGAGTGAGAAAAACCACACCACATTTTAGGACAAGTCTACTTTATTCACCTTGGTTACTTATAAATAAATGTGCATGATTATAATAAAAATACAGTTGTTACTAGAGGAAATAAATTAAGTCTGTTATTGAAGATTGATGATAAAAAGAAAGCTGTTGAGATATCTATATAAAAAGTAGGACACATTAACTATTTCACTTCCTTCCAATGAAAATATAAATACAGTATTAAATTACTGGCTTTATACGTAATTAGTCACATTGAATCTATTACTGCAAATTGTTAATCGATGAATTGACTTGAAAAAACTAGACTTGCACAAAACTATACTGTTACTAAGTCAAAGTATGTTAACATTGAACCATCAATTATTGAGTAGTAGCTACTACACAAAGGATACTGAGCTTGGTTACTAGCAAAAGATAAAGCCTTGGGTTACGTTCAAAACTGTGCAAAAATTACTCTGTATTACTTTGTTTTTGTTTTTTCATGTCACATAATGCTGCAGCCAGTGGTTACTACGGTATTAGAGACCCTTTACCACATGTACCTTTATAAGACTCGGCTGATTTTTACTATCTTAGTGGATGTTGTCAAGAGCCATTGGTAATTCAGATACATGCTGAGTACTAGCTACAGACATAAGATACTAAAACTGAGGTTAGTACGTCATTCTATATTTGCTAACATTACAGAATACTCTGGCCTATCTTTTTTGTAGATCAGTCAGAGTTATTGTTGTCAGGAGTTACAGGTAATTCAGATAGTCAAAATGACTATAAGCATTAAGATAATAGAGAATCTACTATTTAAAGGTAAAAAAGTATTTCTGTATTTGTTCAATTAGGGTCAACTGTTATACTGTATATTATTTTGTCATCTGAGTAGAAGTTAAAATAAACCATATAACCATAACGTAGTTTTATTTAATTTAATTAGGCAGGCTTGCTCACCATTTCTGCCCAAGCACGTCACTCCCATTAAACAATCACACAGGTTCCTTTTCTCCTAAAAATACTGCTTTATTGGCTTGACTCCTTTTTTCTGATACTACAGCTTTAACAGGGCCTCATCTAGAAAAATTCCTTGGTGGAGGGGTGTGTGTGTGTGTGTGTGTGTATGTGTGAATCTTAAACGTTAGTTGTTGTGTATAGCATAGGCATGCTTTTATATTATATATGCTTATATATATAATACTTAATACATGAGTCAGAGTGTGATATGGTGAGATATTTCACGAGCAGGTTAATTTATTTTCATGAGCAAGAGGTTGGTGAAAATAAAGCCTGAGAGTGAAATATCTAGCCATATTACTCTGATGAGTGTAATAAGTGGTTTACTCCACACTAGATATCTTCACTGCTGTAGTTAGTACTAGAGGACAGGTAACTCACGGTAAAGTATGTCTTAGGGGCTCCCCACACCCCCAGCAGATATTTTAGCAGCTACTCTAACCCTGGTTGAGTACTCTACACAAGAGGAAGGTAACTGTAAAAACCAGCAAAGTGGCAAGTTGGCTAGTTGCTATAACTACAAGGGCAATGAGCTTGCCAGTATAACTTGAAATAACAACCTTGAAGTATAATGAGTTATTTCATGGTCTTGTACCTAAATATATCATTGTGAAGATATCTCAGATGGAATGAGTGTGATATGGCGAAATATTTCATGCATACGTGTATTTTGTACTGGTTTATGTTTATTTAGTAACAGCTACATGATAACTACATACTTTACTTTTGTACTTCTGAACAACTAGAATGTGGTGGATGCAGTTGTTTAATAATAAATATTATCTAACAGGGCATGCTCACTCGCTTGTATATATCAAACATATACCCAATTTTAAATTGTCCACTCCTAATACTGTCTTGCTCAGTACAAAATATGCATTATTTTCTTCATTAATTGTATATAGGCTGTTCTTCATGTTTGACAGTGTCATAGTGAGAAGTGGACTCTCCAACTGTAACTTGTCCATATGCTGAACATTTATTCAGCTCCATTGTAGGCTGTTCTTCATGTTTGACAGTGTCATAGTGAGAAATGGACTCTCCAACTGTAACTTGTCCATATGCTGAACATTTATTCATCTCCATTGTGACAGACCTGTTGTATTATATTTCATAGATTTTCATTTGTTATATACAATATATTTATCGGCGAGCGAGCGTAGCGAGCTAGACACTTACAGGAGTAACACAATTGAAAATCGGGGATGTTTGTTTATATGTTTGGACGTACGTATGTCATTTTGTACTTTGACCCTCCGTATTTTTGTGTTCGCTCGGCATTCGACCCCGTCTCAAACTTCACTAAACAGAATCCTCTGGTTTAGCGACCATTGCCCGTATCACCTTAGAAATTGAATTGTTTACCGCTTTGAATTGTTTTGCGGGTGCAGTTAAAACTCAAAAACTTATGGGAGCTCCATTTCTATTCGAGTTAGTGGCGGTTGTAAATTAATACACTATTTGTTACAGTTATAAGCACTACTCAACAGCATTTACTTGACAATTCATTGTCCACTGGACGAACCACGAAGGCATGTCTTGCATAGGTATGTTCAGTTGTGTGAAAGTATTGTGCGTTACAACTACTATTAAGAATATCACAAAGAAAATTTTAAATAACGTGACTTGATTTTGTTGCTTCTTTTTCAATTCAAAAAGTTGCGGGGAGCAGTTACTATGGCATTGAACCCCTTTACCGCATATACTTAATTTAAACTCGACTTTATTTTAGTAGCTAGAGTGTTAGTTGTTAAAATCAATCATTTAACAATAGTGTAGTTTAAGGCTCGCTCGCCATTTGCGATTGTGTTCCAGATGCATTTGCATGTCTGAGTACAAAATGACTGCATTCATTTGTTTTAAATTTCAATATAATTAGCACTGAAACTCTGTTTACTCTTTGACCAAGAACACTATAGTGTGTCAGTTCAGTGCTCAGCAGAGATCTAGTTTATCTGTTGTGTTGATACAACATAACCTCCACATAATCAGACTATTTGCTGAAGATGTTTAACATTAACTATTGTTAAATGATAACACTCAAGCTACTAAAATAAGTCGAGTTTTTTAATTACGTATGCGGTAAAGGGGATTCAACGCCATAGTAACTGCTCCCGCAACTGTTTAAATGAAAAAGAAGCAACAAAATCAAATCACGTTATTTAAAGTTTTTTTTGTGACATTCTTAATAGTAGTTGTAACGCACCATAATTTCACACAACTGAACATACCTACGCAAGACTTACCTTCGTGGTTAGTCTAATGGACAATAAATTTTCAAGTAAATGCTGTTGAGTAGGGCTTATAACTGTGACAAATAGCGTATTAACTTACCACCGCCATTAACTCGAATAGGAATTGAGCTCCCATAAGTTTTTGAGTTTTAACTGCACCCGCAAAACAATTCAAAGCGGTAAACAATACAATTTCTAGGGTGATACGGGTAATGGTCGCTAAACCGGAGCATTCTGTTTAGTGAAGTTTGGGACGGGGTCGAACGCCGAGCGAACACAAAAATACGGAGGGTCAAAGTACAAAATGACATACGTACGTCCAAACATATAAACAAACATTCCCGATTTTCAATTGTGTTACCCCTGTATGTGTCTCGCTCGCCAATTAGATACTACTCGAGTATGTAAATTTCAATTGCAATTGCTACGATTGTTGTAAAATAAACAGCTAGCATCATAAGATACTTCATTTCAGACTTACCTTTCCAATTCCATATCTACTCCATAGCCCTGGTTCACTATGTTGTGATGGGTGATCTCACCTACAAGACAAAACACACAGATGAATGAATACATAAATGATGACAGGGGCATAGACTAAAAAAGCTAATTAATGAGAGCTTGAATTAGATTGATCTATAATAGCACTATTACTGCTAAGCTTTGCTATACATTTTGTTGTGCATCACATGTTTTCACCCTTGACTGGAAATATCAAACAGTACTTGAACACAATACTTGAACTGACTGACAGGCATGAAGCACACACATATATGTGACAGTGCTTAGGAAAAGGGACCATTTCCGTAAAAAAAATGAAAAATGAGTTATTCATACCACTGTGTAGAGCACTTCTTATGGAGTATTTTGATACCAAGTTTATAGGCAGGCACTGCTTGGTTCACTAAATATACGAGCGGCAATCTGACCATCTTGAGCACAGTTTTCGAGAAAACTGCAATTAAAATTTCTTATTCAATTTCTCGTGGAGTTGACGTTGAATTCCGTAATCTAACCGGAAGTCCGCGTTACGGGTTACGTAGACTGTTACTTTTGCTTGGAAAATGGTGGCGATCAGCTGAACTGCAGTAAGTTATGGTTGGGGCCGCTTACTTCATTGATGGGGGAGGCCTTACTCAGTTTAGACCCTACATTGTGTAAGAATACTAGACAGGTATGGCTTTAAATAGACTAGATGCGTATAGACATAATTTTGCAGGCCGTTTTGTGCTTCTTTTTTTTTTTTTTTTTCCTGTTTCCAACAGTTTGATAGTTACAGTAAGTCATTGTAACTATAATACAGTCACTCTTTTAGAAATGATCAACTAGCTTGGCTAGCTAAGTTTAGGATTATATTTGTCTTGCAGCCAGCTTGTTGCCTGTTTTGGAACAAATGAACAATAGGAATCTTTTTAAATCAATGAACAAAAATGATGGACTTTCATAACGTGTTGCCTTCTCTTGTTGCAGTGTGACAGAAGTCCTCATCATCACCGAAACCTTTGTCCAGTCAGAGACTTGCTGATTCTTCTATTATCTTCACAAAAATAGAGCGTTTTCATGGCGCGTCATAGTTCACGTGCGATGCGATAACCACACCCACTTCTTGGTACTGGTGTACAAGGAGAGAGATGGTGCTGTGTATTGTAGTTGGCTGCACGAAGAGGTCTGGGAGAGATAAGGATGTTAGCTTTTACAGGCTTCCGAAAATTATGTCTAGCAGGGGTACTAGAATTTTGGAACTAAGTAAAAAGCGTAGGGCAGGATATTTAGCGGCAATATCAAGGAAAGATTTGACAGAAAAAATTATGGCTAACGACAGGATTTGTTCCAGGCATTTTGTCAATGGAAAGCCAGCTCCTCTCGAAGATGAGACTAACCCTGACTGGTTGCCCACTCAGAATCTTGGTCGCTGTAAAGTTTTAGGTAATCCTTGTCAAAATGCTGAGAGGTGGATCAGGAGAAAAGCAAGAGAGGATGTTAGAGAGAGACAGATGAAGAAATATCTATTACTACAGCAGAGTCGAGTAGAGACAATGCTGTGGAGGGTTTGCTTGCTCTAGCCAGTTCTAATTTATCTGCTACTGTAGGTAGTGAAGGGAGCAGTATTGTAGAAGATGGGGATGAAATCACATACGATAGTGGTGCTCAATTCAGTGAAGCTGAAATCACTTGTGAGGCTGTTTGTCAGCCAAGCAACTCGGCTTCTAGCAGCATGATGTTAGTGTTCAAACTGATATGTCCTGTACTTTTGTAAGTTTAGAAATTAATAAGAAATGCTGAAACTTTTATTATACATAATTTCTATAGATTGGGATGATGCAAAGTGAGCTCAACTCTTGTTATGTAACTATTCGTGAACTCCGTGATAAGATTTTTCATACAGTACCATTTAGTGAGCAGTCTCTACAGAATGATCAGTGTGTAAAATTTTACACTGGTCTCCCTTCTTTTAGAGTCTTAAAAGCTGTTTTTGAGTTTGTGGCACCACCTACTGAATTTTTTAACAGAAATCCTACAAAGCTCACTGATTTTCAAGAGTTCATGATAGTTATGGCTAAGCTTAGGCTTGACAGCCCTTTGCAGGAGTTTGCTTACAAATTTGGAATATCCGTGTCTACAACTTCACGTATTTTATTGAAGTGGCTTGTCATTTTGGATACTAAGTTGAAACCCTTTATCAAGTGGCCTGAACGTGAAGTTTTATGGATCTCAACACTGGCTTGCTACCGATCTTCCTTTGGAAAGAAAGTGGTTGTAATCGTAGACTGTTTTGAAGTCTTCATTGAACGTCCATCAAACCTTCTAGGAAGAGCCAGTACGTGGTCTTCTTACAAGCACCACAACACGGTCAAAGTTTTGCTGGGAATTGCCCCTCATGGTGTAGTGTCATTTGAATCTGAAGCATGGGGAGGCAGAGTGAGTGACAAACATTTAACTAACATTGTGGTATATTGAACTACCTTCTACCAGGAGATATAGTACTAGCGGATCGCGGATTCGATATTTCAGAATCAGTGGGACTTATGCAGGCCAAGCTTCACATCCCAGCTTTCACAAAAGGGAAAGACCAGTTTTCAGCTTTGGAAGTTGAGGAAACACGTGCAATTGCTAATGTTAGGATTCACGTAGAGAGAGTTATTGGGGCTGTTCGTCAGAGGTTCACAATATTGAAAGGAACTCTGCCTATAGATTTCATCATAAAAAGAGATCAAGAAGAAAAACCATTAGTGGATCGCATTATACATGTTTGTTGTGCTTTAAATAATTTATGTGACTCTGTTGTACCTTTTGATTAGCTGTATTATTTGACTCTTAGTTCTATTATTGGTTTAATCCCTTCAAAGAATTGATATAATATATAATTACTCAATACAAAAAAACATCATGATAAGAAAGTTATCTGACATTATGAATGGGTAAATTATAATAACTAGTTTATTGTTTGGCTCTTCTTTTGCATTCAGGTCTTTCGACAAGTTGGACAGTACCATTTTCCACTAGGAATGGTCTTCATCTTCAGACATCTAGTATGATACCATTCTATAGGACAGTTGGGAAAATCGCATGCAATCATTTCGTCTCCATCCTTTTCAACACCTTTACAATAACAATACTTTTTGGCTGCTTCATTTTGGGATGGAGTCGAAGATGGTTCTGATGTACTTGAAAGTCCAGCCTGTGCAGAATGTTTAGAGCTGCTAGAAATACATGGTCTGGTATACCACCTGCCAAGTATTTCAGGAAGAATACAAATTTAGAAAAACTCGGTACACTTTTAGACACACTCTAGCCAAAAGTCAGGATCTGGTAAAACACGTTCAATATGTAATACAGGTTTACCATTGTCAGGGAAGGTGCAAACCACAAAGTCACCGTAATCCACTCCACAGATAAAGATCTGCATTTGAACCTGATAATAGTAAGGATGGGAGTGATCAAGACCGAGTAAGCCATCTGCATTCTTTTTTAAACAAAACTTCTTGTCATGTTCTGCACTATCATGGATAGTGTCACTTCTATGACAAAATGGACACTTGATTTCAACCACTCCATTTATGCAACAGCTACACTTCACTAATCCATCAGGTGTGGCTCCAATATGAGCCCACTGTGGATTTATGAACAATCCACCATCATTCACTTCAAACGCATCATGCTTGGCTATCATATGGTTCACATAAGTATCTCTTGCATATTTTTCATGATTGCACCCCCATGAAGCCGCAGCACTGACAAATTTAAATGCTTCTGGGTAACAGATTACTTTGATCAGACTTTGGGCTGGGCTAGTTGGATCAGTACGACAAGCTGCTTTCATTTTAGATGCTGTTATTCGGCCGGCTCTATACTTATACCACAGATTTGAACGAAACTGTTCTCGAGTAACTCTTTCCACTGATTTTGCCATTTCATCAGTCACTAATATTTGAGTATTACAGCAAGTATCTAGAAGTTCAGGATAATCCATTTGCAGGTACTCTTCTTTATGAAGTTGAGGCAATGGAAGGGGGAAATTGGGAAGAGAAGTTTTGGGTTGAAAGTCATTTGCATACGGAAGTGTTACTGATATAATAGCCGGCTTACTTCCACACTCACTTAAAGTTTTATAAAAATGTTCAAGTGCTACATCAGTAGGTGGAGAAACAGTAGGAGACATTCTAGCTTTTTTTGAAGTAGAAACTGTTGAATCTGTCAAAGCATCATCTATTTTCCTTTTCTTTCCCTTTGCAGAAGTAAAATCAATGTCTTTAACTGGAGCATAAGGAATATTTTTCTGAAAAGTAGGAATCGCCCATTGGCACTTTTCTTGTGTACAAGTTGTCTTACTTCGAAGTCTGGCTGATGTCTCAAGAAAAAATAAAACTGCAGCTACATGAGTGCATACCTCCCCCAACCCGGCCATGCAATTACAATGGGCACAGAATACTTCTCCAGTCTTCTCACATACTATCCATCATGATAAAGGTGTAGCATTGCTTCGCTGTGAATGCCTAACCTGAACCATACAACAACAAAAGGAGTAATTATTCAGCTGAATAGTTCTATCACTGTAACAGTAACGTGCGTCTGAAATTAGATACTATTTAATGTTTCTTCAACACTACTAATATCACTGTTGAATGTACACAAATTGGTTTTCAATTCATTACAAACAGATACAACCTGATTGACAGTTACTAAACACAAGTTTTACCAATCCTAACTTCACAAGTCATCAATAATGATAGCATTAAGATTAACTCCAGCACTTTATAAACCATGAATCATGCCTGAAACTTACCCGTCCCGTAACAACAGATTTGTGATTGATGTTCCAAGCACTGACCTCCTTGACCCAGCCACTTACAAATTGATTATAAGCTTCCATCGATTTATGCGCCTTAAACTGCTTAGCTGTAACAAAACTAGTCTCCAAAACTAAGAAAGAGACCAAATCAGAAGCTTCAACCGGTGGCAAATCACAAGTAGATGGCGAGTCATTCTCAGTTACAGCTTTACCGGCCAATAAGAAAGGGTCTACACCATTCAGCAAGTGCAGCTTCTCTAAGTACCTCTTTTTAGCCTCTCCCGGTAATCCCTCCGCGTAGTCGGAGAGTCGAGTAGTAGCCAGAGCCATATTCCCTGAAAAACAGCTGTACACCAGTAATTTGACAATGCTCAACGCGCGTGCTTTTAAAGCCCATGACATCATTATTACGTAAACGACGAAAACGCTCTATTAGAGAATGTATCAGAGTATGAAAAGGTTTCATTTTGATATTATAGTGCATCATTTTGTATAAGTAAACTGTTAGTAATATATCCACTTTGCGTTGTCAGGGATTCATACAGAAAACGAATCCAGGAGGTGCAAAAACAACTTGCATAGATTTTTAGAGGGTAATTAGAGTTAACACAAGACACATTATGTTATATAGAGACTCATAAGCACTACATAAAAACGTGCCATGCTGCATGGTCAAAATGTCACTGAAGAGAAGATTGGAGGGGGGGAGGGGGGTGAATGCTCCCTTTTGTCCCTCCTTAAATGAAGCCCTGAGTGTTATTTTTGTTTGTATGTTTGTGATATTTTATTAGGAACAATGTCAATATTAGAACAACCTGGCCTAAGAAATTATTCCTTCTTGGCAAGTGTGAATTCTTCAATTTACGTATGGGGAGGACTCGACTACAACCCAAGTAGTCTGAAACGTGAGCCTGTGGACATCATGGAGTATATATATAAATTCAATACTACTACTGGAGCGTGGGACAGACTCAGGTTGAAGAATCAACATCCGCCAGGTTTATATGATGGGGCGTGTGTCGGAATAGGAGAAAACATTTACTTCTATGGCGGTTATGATACAAAGGGGCAGCGTACTGGATCTTTGTATGAGCTCAACCTCACCACTCTGACATGGCAGGCACTTTCTTCTCCGGGAGTGGGTAGCCCCAAGAAGAGGAGTGGTTGTCATATGGTAGAGTATGAAGGGACACTGGTTATGTATGGAGGTGTTACTGCTGAAGGTCATAGCAATGAACTGCATGTGTTTAACTTGGCAACTGGTGAGTACACTAAAAAGATGTAATGCAGGGCTGCATAAGTAAGCTAATCTAGGAGGAGCAAAAATAGACTTTAGGAGTAATTAAAATATAATGTAGACACAGTTTGTTGTGTATAAGAGATCCGTGCAATGCTTAGATTTTCTTTGGGGGTGGGGGAGGAAATGAAGGGTGTTCTAGAAGAGGTGGGTGAATGCCCTCCTCTAAATGCTATCATGGAATCTGGTAAAGTGTTGTTTATGTAATAGTTTGAGATGAGTTTTCCTTATTAGTATGGCAATATACCATCCTTGGAATATTTACTTATTGAACCTAGAAACTTAGTTTTGCTGGTCCAGAAATAAACCCAGATCAAAGTTTTTATTTATTTATTAATTTTTTTGTTCAGGAGCTTGGTCTTCTCCTCAAGTCGCTGGAGAGGTGCCAGGTTCTGATGAATGGTTTGCCTTTACTAAAGTTAGTCAGCACAGTGTGGTTAGAAGTGGAGGACATAGTGACAGCGATATATATGTGCTCGACTTGAGGACTATGGTGAGTGTTTAATCAGTAGTGTACAATTATAGTGATAATCAAAAAATTGTAATGTGCATTTAGCATTGGACTAAGCTCCCACAGTTTGGAATTAACTGGGGTAACTATCCTATCTCAACATGCATAGGATATGGTACTGAGCATGCCCAGCTTATGATCATTGGGTATCCAGGTGTGTGGTTTTTGGATGTGGCCACGTGGGAGTTGATGGAGCTGCGAGATAGTGTCTCGGTATGTGATAACTATATGAGTGTTTTTATGTGGGAATAGCGAGATTACGATGTATTAGGTATACACCCTCCTCTTCCCTCCCAACCTTTCTCCCTTGCACACTAGTACAGCATGTAGAGTTGTTGTATTGTGTGCACTTTTTGATGCTGTGTGCACGTGTGAAACATTTTGACACATCTGTGGCACATTACTTTATCATTAGTGGTAGGTAGTGAACTTTTTTTTTTATTATGCACATCTTATTATCTAGCAATAGTAGATTAATCCTGTGGCTCATCCCTATATACACCCCTTTGTTCACGACCACTCCCCTATGCCCTGGCTGTGAACTATGAATAATAATTAACTTTCTCTTCCCAGAGGCTGCTTTGTAACTTACCTGTCCTTCCAGACACTCCCGCTCCTATTCACCTTTAGCTGCAGCTCTAGTAGCTGAGTTGCTTGGCACAGGTAAGGCTGGAAACCCCACCCCCAATCAGCTTGGGCCAACTGGGACATAATTAAAGTGGGGCGGGGCAAACCCCTTTAATTCAGGCACCTACGTTATCACGGTGAGACAGGCCAGCTGTTCACCGGAGGTTAAAGCAAAATAATAAAATTAAAATGTCACCCCCCCTCCCACTCTTCCTTTTCCCCTTTCTTCCAAACCACTTTGTAAGTACGGTGTGGGTGGGTGGGTGGGAGAAAAACTCTTCTGTTTTCCTCTCCTCAGTCCCGTAAGTAGTTGTGCTCGCACATCCACGTGGGCACTCTAATTATGCCCACCTACTTCCCCGCGCAGTCTGTCCTGGACAGCCCTACTACACCTTACCGAACCACCCGAAGGGATTCTACCGGGTATTAACCCTGCCTAGCTTGCAGCTAAGCTGTCATTGCACACATTATGGTTTTCTAGTAGTACAAGCACAAATTACTTGCTTAGTTTACATACACATAATTACATAATTACTGACATAGTTGCTTTCTACATACACGTGTCATTCTGCATGTACATATCATTACTCTACATGACATGTGTGTCATTCTACATGTGTGTGACTACGTGTATGTGTGTGTGGCTACTGGCTTCATGCGCGTGATTACATGTGTGTGTGACTGTGTGTGTCATAGGTGTCAGGTTATCTGTATCTGAAGCGTAGAGGTCACAGGACAGCTGTACTATCATTTACTCCTACTGTGGTGGAAGTAATCATGTTTGGAGGAGATTCAGTTGGTTCATATCATACCATCATATCCAGCACTATGATAATCGAACTCAGTGAGTTTGTTTTTGTTTGTTTATGTGTATTTGTGTACGGTGTTCTAGCTAGGATTTTTTTAATCCCAGTGGTGGAGGGAAAAATCCGTGTACATTGTTGCATACATGTTATGGGGTTGTGTGTGGACGGAAATATGTGGCAGTGCATGCGTTAGTGAAAAGGAAAAGAGAAACGGCTACACCAACAATGAACCAAGTGGCGCATAGTGTATTTATACAAGTATTCAAGTGGTGCATAATGTATTTATACAAGTATCCAAGTGGTGCATAATGTATTTATACAAGTATTCAAGTGGCGCATAATGTATTTATACAAGTATCCAAGTGGTGCATAATGTATTTATACAAGTATCCAAGTGGTGCATAATGTATTTATACAAGTATCCAAGTGGTGCATAATGTATTTATACAAGTATCCAAGTGGCGCATGATGTATTTATACAAGTATCCAAGTGGCGCATAATGTATTTATACAAGTATCCAAGTGGCGCATAATGTATTTATACAAGTATCCGAGTGGTGCATAATGTATTTATACAAGTATCCGAGTGGCGCATAATGTATTTATACAAGTATCCGAGTGGCGCATGATGTATTTATACAAGTATCCAAGTGGTGCATCATCGCAAACTAAGTGGTGCTACACCACTCAAAAGAGAGAGAGAGAGCTGTTTGTGTATTTTGGTTTCACTCATGATTCACACACAGTTAATTGTCAGACTAGGATTGGGAGCAAGAAAGACTGGGTGGGATTAATATGTTAATTGGTGTTAATTACTACACCAATTAAAGGTTTTGCACTACTTCTTGTAGTCCAACAGTCCATTTTTCTTTAATGGCTGGTTTAGCAGTGGAAGGATGAAGGTCCAGCTGACAAATTATCATTGCTAGATCTGGAGCTAGACAGTTGTTCAGGAGATACGGCTGTTTCAGGACAAGAATCTGAAGCACATGACAATCCCATGCTTTGCATGTTCCATAGTAACTTTCTCCTGGATGTATTTCTCTACCTTAGCAGGGTCCTCGTTTGTCTGGGTCAGATCAGGAGCTTATAGAGTGACACCTTCTTGCAGGAGACCTTACATCATCATCAGAAAAATGGAAATCCATTTCCCCCTCTTCCCCCTCCTCCCCTCAATATGTCCTGTCCATGCTAGCCCAACCGAGACCCCATCTAATGTCATTCAAAGTATCCTATTATAATTCTGTCATTACTAATATTACTACTTCCTATCCCACACACCCCGCCCCTAGCAGACCATGGTAATGCACCAATCAGGCAGACCTGCACTGGTCAGTGACATCAGAGTCTGGCATGAAATGTGGATAAATAGTTGGTAGCAGAAAATAGAATGAAAACATTGACAATACCACAAAGATGACACCCTAGACAAAGTTGTATATTGTTCTTCCCCTTCCCCTCCTCTGTGCGAGAGCAAGCCAATTTCCTGTGCAGACGTGCTGAAGACGCACGGGGTCACAGTGCAGGGTTAACAGTCATTCCAGGCGAGGCTAGCCACAACCTTTCACTTTTGGGACTCGTGCGCTGTGTGTGTGTGTGTGGAAGGGCCTGGCATGGGATTTTTGGGCAGACCCAGACAACAGCGGACACCTTGTAAAAAGTGGTTTATTCAGTCAGCCGTCCAGTGACTGCACTTGTTGACAAGCACGAGTCATATGCTCGCCACCAGTCCCCCTTCCCCCACTGCCAGAAAATATGACGGCCTGGCACGCCCACACAGATCGACTGCTTTGCTGGGGTGGGCCTGGACCACTATTCCTGCAAAGTAACTGAAGGCCTTGGTCCAGCCTTGGGAGAGTTGATCACGGATGCAATTTGAAATTCCAATTGTAGTTTAGGGAGACTGAGCCACACCCCTAAACCATACCCTAAACACCAGGAGTCAATGATACAAGATAGCATGATAGTTACCATCTATTTACTCGGTTCCTACTGAACTTAATGGCAACAGTGGAGCAACCATATAGTAAACGAACCGGTGACAATAGCTAGTGGTCACCGTCAACTAATTGAAAATTGTATGGTAACTTAAGTTCCGATAGAATTTATATAGCAGTTTAATGAAAAATGCAATTTTAGAGAAAAAAGAACATTTTAATTTGTAAATTTCTAGCTGAGTTTTTAGGAAAGGAGAGAATTCTCCAGTTTATGCCAATAACAACCATAGTATGTCCAAGTTGAGTTGGCATGACCGCAAGCACGGTAAATGTGGAATTCACTTAGTAAAAAAAGCGGAAGCAATTTAGTCATGCGGACTAATAGCAATTGACACGTGAGTGAATCAACATTCATGTGAAAAGGCGGCAGTTAATGCAGTAGCTTGTGTTAGAGTTTAGTAAAGTCTGTCTTGTTTAAATAGTTATTTCCTGGCACTGTTCAGTTGGCAGGTATGCAACTAGAGAGGAAAACCTGAAGGAGTGGAAGTACTTGCCTTGGAAGACTTAAATTGTAAGCTTTTGAGTGTTGAAACATCCACAGTGTCTACACAAGAATGACACTATTGTTCAGTTGTTGAAATTGTACACTTGTGCAAGCTTAATTTTATTTTCCATTATTTCATTTCTTTATATATTTGCTGAAAAGTAATGTGATCATGATATTACGACTAGTACCAACAGAACAATAGTGCAGAAGTAAGAATGATAACGAAGAGCTGCTGTAGTAGCTAATCCCAAGTTGAAGATGGAGTCACTCAAATTGCCACAATAAATCTAGAAATAGAAATTAGTGAGATATGAAATCTGCATAAAAACAGACAATTTGCACAATTTGGATATGCTTGATTTACAAAAGCCTAAAGTAGCCTATTAATGACACTACAGCTATATTACAATCTGCTAGCTAAAGTTGGCATTATTTCTTTTGCAGCTCCACATTTGTTATTAAACAGAAAAAATGTAAACCCGTTTGCATATTAGACTTGCCTGTATCCTAGACGCAACAACTAAAGACCCTTCTGCGCTCACAGCTTGCACTAGTAATGGAATACAAGGCTAGAAAGTACCCACTGAGAAGGGACAAGTTCGTTGTTTACAAGCTCATTGAAAACTTTACATGTGATCAATTGAATCAAACCACGTGATGAAATTTAGGTGTATGTACAGTGGGAAAGCTGCGGTTTTTCTATACCCATAGACTTTTGTATTGAGTTATGGAACAGCACTTTCCCTCTGGTTTTTGAGCTTACTGAGGGAATATTTTTAACCGCTTCGGCGTAGTGCTGGGCGGTATTGGAATTTAGCCTCCTAGGTATTGGAATTTTACCAATGGTTTTTTGAAAAAAACATGGATAATTCAACCAAAAATATTTTTTAAAAAAGTTGGTAATTCACTTTCAAGAGTAGAAAAAGAGCTTTCAGATGATATAAAAACATTTCTGTAAAAAAAATAGTGAGAGCAAGTTATGATTTTTGGAAGATTGACTGTTTCACTTCTGAGATAATTGCGGAAAACCACAAAACAAGTTATTCCAGCTGATAATGCCTGCAACAGAAGAAAATGAAGCATATGTTACATTGTAAACACAGGTCCCTACACAAGAGCTGAAATAAACAGATACACATGAATGTAGAAGCTATTGTACATAGTATTAAGCTCAAATTTAAAGGGTTTTGTGCCTCATCATTGCCTAAAAAAAAAAGCACCCTGACTTATCGTTGACACTTAGGTTGCTCTTCTTTTCGACACATTTAGTACTAAATTTTCATCTTCTAAGAACAACTCTGGTGCATAAGTAGTACCTTCAATAGCTCTCCTTTGTGAATCTGTGTGGTGGAACCATTGGCTACTGCAGATACACAAGAAACTAACCCCTGCCTTTCACTGTTGTTCTCTGAAACTGTCACGGAATGCCCAGGTTAGTGATGAAGCAGCTCTAAAAACACTACTAAACCGCCCAATAAAGCAAATCATACTTAGGCTTTCCTATTCTGACAGTTCCTGAAGTACTGTTTGGAAGTTCAGGAGAGGATTCACTACCTCTACAACGCGTAGTAGAGCGCCCCCAGAAACCCTAATGAGCCGCCATTAATTATAGCTTCTAACCGAAGGTGGGGTCCTCCAGTCCAAGTGTTGAACAACACTGTAGCCTTCCCTCTAAACAGGGTTCCGTGAAAGCTTCGGGAATGCTTTCTAGCTCCTTTTTCGCCTCCCATAACGCCAGGTAGGACTGGAAATTTAGGAGAAACGATACAACACTCGCGCAAAGTTCATTCAAAAAGTAAGTACTGCTCCGCGTGCACAGTCACTCACACTTGCCCCAATTGGAGTGCAGTTTACGTGGTTAAATAGCTCTTCCTGTGTGCTTTATTTTCAACTATAATGAGCCATCGTTGTAAACGAGGAATGGCGAAGACACACTACGCAAACGGTAATGGTAAAACATAAAGGTTGGATTCTTCCCGGGCGGTGAGAGTACTGTAAGTAGGGATGACAAAAAATATATATAAATAAATAAAGAAATGTCCAATTGATCTGAAACTTTGGACACAGCTTCAGAAAGCTTCAACCTACAGAATATAAAAATACAAAGTCAAAAAATGAAAAATTTTTTTTTATAAAAAACAAATATTTCAATAAACAATTTAATTACAAACTTTTAGTCAGATGTCAGTGTAACGTGCGAGTTGGGTGCTGACAGTGGTAGACACTACTTGTGAGGTGCCGTGGGTTCAAATCCACAGGGTGGTATGTTTTTTGTTTTTCTGACAAAGAATGGTAAAATGTGAATGATTCATAAATTCTTAGACAAGAACGCCAACATGTTCAACTTGCTTGGATTTAGGCAAATTTGTTTGGATGACAGGATATTACCAGACGTACTAAAAGCACGCTCTGATGCTGAATGTGTTGCACAACTACACAGATACTTCTTTGCTAACATACTTAGAACAGGGTAGGATTCACCGTGCTGTCTCCACCACTCTAATGGATCGGAACCTGCATCCAGAGCAGAAAACATGATAACTTTTGTAACTTTTTCTTTAGCTGAAACTGAAGATGGTGGCTGAGTTTTTTTTTTCGTTAATAAATCACTGAGTTTCCTTTTCTTACACAGAAGTGCAGGATTGGGTATTGATGAACCTGTAGAACTATCAGTGGTAGCAGCTCCAGTAGAAGATTGGCCAGTAGAGCTGGGCGATATTGATAATTATAGTACCACTATCAGGGCTCCAACTAAATATTTTAAGTGCAAGGACAACATGTCCTTTCAAATGTATTTTGACCTGACAAACTAGAAATTTGACCAGACAAAGTTATCAGAAAAATTTTCATTCAAAATTGTTTAATAAAGCAATGCAAAGAAATACAATATTTAGCCAAGCCAAACTCTTTAAGAGCCAAAATCTTTACAAGCCAAACTCTTTACAAGCCAAGCTCTTTACAAGCCAAGCTCTTTACAAGCCAAGCTCTTTACAAGCCAAGCGGAACTGAAGTCAGCTGCTACTTGACCTCATTCACCCACCAGCCAGCCACTGGTGGGGTAGTGCTAAAATGCAGCTGGTAATGGTTATTATTAGGACCTTATGTAAGACGGAATACAGGGTGGCCGAACAAGTGCTATTTTTGGCCAGAATGTGTCCTGCAGCTATTTTGAGCACTGCACTATAATTTTTTTTTTTAATTATTGCATTATTACATTTCTAATTTGATTGGGTAGTAATGACAGTATTTGATTTTATTGAAGCAAAAGAACAAAACAAAACAACAAGTGAATAGAATGTTATTCAAGTTCTTGGTTAAAAATGTCAGCATGTCTACCTTTAAAGGATTCATGCTATATTGTAAAGGGGTAACTATATTTCCTGAAGAACTAAACACTCTTTTGGAAGGTGAGCTAGTAGCGCACACACACAAAGATTTGCAAGTCTTACTGGAAAGAATGGATCGCTTTAAACAAGCTGCTTTCCACCATAGCAGATTAAAATCTTAACTTTGGAATGTGCAAATAAGCTCCTATTTCTTTTCTGCACTGATCCTCCATGGAAGGTCTTGCAGAAGTAGAACTTGATGATGCTTGCTGATCTTCGTGCTCTTTAAACAAAGTTCCAATAGTTTTCTTCCATTTTATTGGAGGCGGTTCAGTTGAGCTACAACATGGTGCAGCAGCAAGTGGAAGCATGACAGTTTCCAGAACTCTCCTTTCTTTGATGTCCTTCACCTCAGAGTCACTAAAAGGTTTGGACTTGAATCGAGGATCTAGGAATGTAGCTAACTGCAAGATCCTGTAAACTTCGTTGGAAGCTGGATATCGCCCTTGAGAGTCAGTAATGACACATTTTTATGTCTTTAGTTAATTGAGTATCACTTTCTTTCTCCTTTAGGATACTGGATTCAATCAACTGAAGCATTGGTAGTACTGCAGAGACGGTGACATATTTTTCTCCAGACAAAATGTCAGTCAGAGATGAGAGTGGAGAAAGGGCACTGCCAACAGACTATTGCACTTTAATATCTTGCCAACTTGGAACTAAGTGGCTAACTTTCCGGTCAGCACTCTGAACTACACACACACACACAGCACTCTCTTGTTGTTGCACACGTTTGACCATTTTCAACATTGATCCCCACTTAGTCGGAGAGTCCTGCAGGAGAAATAATTAAATATAATTATTGTACTAGTTTATGAATATGGATTCTAATAATTTATAGTTTTACGAAACCAATGAAAGATCTGGAATGTTTAAGTTCAAGAAAGACTTCGATAGCTCACGCTTGCACTTCCAGCTGCTGTGAAAGGCGCTAACTATTTTGCGAGTTAATCCAAGAGCTCTGGAAACCCTGGAGTCATGGTCAAGAGATTTGGTGATGTTCATGAGTAATTTGTGACCAAAACAAGAGAGCCGAGGCCACTGTAAGTCTCTCTAGAAGCTTTGACAACATTACTGCCACTGTCAGTTGGGCAATTCCATTGTGACGGAAGTACAGTTTGGACACTTAAAACACTTGCCAATGCAACATGGTTCAAAAAAAGAAAATTTTATTTCATGTCACTACTAGAGTATAACCTCATGTATTACATATACAACTACTAGTAGTATACTGTGAATGGTATTGGAGTTATACCTCTTATAAGTGGGTGTGACGGAAGTATTCAGAGAATTACTGATTTTGTAATCGGTTACGTACATTGCTCAAACTCTGTGAATTGTGTGCACGGATTAGTACTATTTTAGCCTTAATTTAATGATTAAGTGTCTTAATGCATGCTAATTTAAGTGTATAACCCCAATTTGGTTTTTAATATTTTTTTTGTGAGGATATAGAATGTGACGGAAGTACAAAAAATCTGTGACGGAAGTATGTGTCTGAAAAAAAAAAATTCTGAGGCATTATAATGGTAATTATGGCTATATTACTATATTTGTTCTTCAAAAATGAATTGTCCACGATGTCCAGCAGCTTTTGGTGGGCTGATTAATTTCACGATATTTTCTAATGAATAAAATATTTTGTCTTCAGTCTTGGGCCATTTCCAGTGGTTGCCACTTGGATGCATTACATTTACTTCATACTGGAAGTCTTCATCAACACTAATTACTTCACCAGGATATTTGGCCTCATCATAGTCCACTATCACCCATTGACCGATCGTAATGCTCAAAGTTGCAATATGCGGTATCTCTGAATCTGATTGTCTGGAGTCAGACGCTGGATCAGAACCTGAAGAGTCTTCCTTAGTGGCGGTTCTAGACTTGTAAATGGAGACTACCTTAAACTCAGTTGCATCAGAAATTTCAGCAACCATGAGCTGGCTAGATGATATGGGATAGTAACAGTGCATTTTATGTGTCTGAGGTACAGCCGTCACGTCATTCCATTTAGCATCCAAAAATGAATACATCTCCTCTATACTTGACTGGGAAACATATTCAATATAGATATTGGGATTGCGTTCCCTGGCCACTACAGCATATTCCTCTGGGTTACTCACATGAGCTTGCCCACTCCTAATATGCCTCCAGACTGCTCTTTTAACTGTACCCCCAAGACCATCCACCACACCTTTGCCATGTGATGTAGCAAAAAAATGCCATTTGATCTTAAATCCATGCTCCTGTTCCCAGGCATAAAGATTACAAAATAGAAACCGCTGTTTAAACTGAGAACTAGCACCATCAGTAAAAACATCTAGTTGCTCAATGCCAGGATATTTTTCTTTCAGGTGGTTAATAATATGCTGTACGAAGACATACACACTATATTTGTATGACTGTTGTCATCTGATATGAATACCATACTCTCAGTCACACCATCAGAAATCCAAGCATGAGCAGTAAATAAAGTAGCAGATCCATGAGACCAGTGTGCAGACTGTATTTCATTCTGACTTTCAATAGATGCATTTTCTGAAAAATCAACTTGTAGAAGCACATTCTTCCTATTTACTCCACTAATTAGATCCTTCATATATTTAGACTGTTTACGCTTTACATAAGTGTGTAACAAAAAATTATTTAAGAGTCTCTTCAACTCTAAAAATGCGTCACCAACTGTGCCAATAATTTCCACCTTATCAATTTTATCATTATTTTGCCATTGGTAGTAGTACCTCACAGCTACTTCAGGATTACTTGGGGCATAACGATCAATTTCATCTTTGCATGTAGCACATTCAGATTTCATACATTTTTTTTCTTCAGAATTACACGTTACTTGATCAATAAAAGAATGAAACTCAGTTGAAAGCAGTGTGTGTCCCTTAAGTACGATTAGTAGTAAACGGATGTTTTCATGATAAGGACAAACACATACTTGATGGGGAATATGATCAAATAACTTCACACACTGGGGACGTAATTCACAAAACTTGCTGAGCCCAATTTTAATGTCAATACTAATTTCCTTGAACTTGTTATAAGCTTCCTTAAGGGACATTAGCAGATATCGAACTTGCTCAGTTCGCTTTGTCTTTACTTCAAGTTCATTTACCTCCCGAATAATTATTCTATCTTTACGCCCAGGAGCCTGCCAACTTATGTCATTATTATGGTAAAAAGAATGCACAAGATCCTTGGTTTTGTGATCTAAAGCACAAGGATTGCCACTAGCGCTTGAGCTAGGAGAACTCTGAATATTAAGCCCCACCTTCCTTGCTAGTGACTGGACTACACATATTCGCTTACTTGGTGATGCAGGCAGTGATGATTGGACTCGTTTAAGAGCCTTGCCAAGAGCTTGAGAAGTCCTGTATGTTGTTGACCCTGGTGAAGTTGAAGGCCCACTGTTAGGTGCTGCTGCTTTGGTGCGGCGATCCCTTTGCCGTATTCTTTCTTTCAATTTGTGCTCTTCTAGCTCTGCTGAGCTAAGAGAACTCTTCCAGGTAGCTTTTCGTTCACGATCTTTTTCAAGATAATTTTGGTACATTTCTTTGTTTTTCTTAAGATTTTCCCTTCTCTTAGCCTGCCTTATCCTGGCCTTCTCTTTAATATTCTCACTCATTTTCACACACTGACAAGCTCTCTAAACTAGAACCAGCAAATGAAATATTATCTTAAATAGCAACCACAATTGCATCAGCTCTTTCCTAGCTTGCATCATTCTATCACTCAGACCTGGCTGACTCAATAAATCCAAGTCACAGTGTGTTGTTACCATAATACTTGGTTACTTGGTCACTGTGACGGAAGTATGGATAAGATATACTTCCGTCATGTCATTTTATGGTGCCACCTAACCTGAACCTGCTGAATTCAAACTTGGTATTAATAATAGTGCCCATACTAATTTATAATCTGAGATAACAAGAATGTACAAGTAGATTCTTTGTCGGTATTAAAACATATACCTCTAAAATGTGACGGAAGTATATTGTCCTGAATATCACAAATGAACCCCTTCAGAAACCACAAATATTTGAGCAACAATTTTTTTTCCCCCTAGTGATGTTAATTGGCTAAAAACTGGTCCAACAACCCAATTAATATATAATAAGCAGATTGTATTTATTTTATATAAACAAAATAATTCTTATTTACTAATTAACGACAAAACGCATATTCGGTATTGTCATATATTCATGACCATTACTTCACACCAGGTGCTCCTAACAAAAAGTTATTGTAGATTCTTATAATTTCTAGTGATACCAATATCAACAAATTGCTGTAATGTTTAATTTTCTCCCCATTGGTTTCACATTTCATGGAATTGCCCAGTTGTAAGGCAAACCTGTTTTTCTGCTGTTAGATTCCATGACTCCAAAGTGGTCTTCAATGAATCAACAAGAACATCACTAGTGTGGTCCTCAGGTACGAAATGAGTTTGAAGACAATTACTTTGGAGCTGCCATTGATCATCAATGTATTGAATTGTGTAGCTAATATAGGGTTTTAAGCCTATACTAGGCCAAATATCAGTGGTTCAAGAAAATATTCCACACCTGACAGTCCTTCCAGCACTTTCTCCCTTGCTGATGTGTATAAACTAGGGATAGCAGTCTCAGAAAAGTACTTCCCGCTAGGAAGTTGATATTTTGTATCGAAAGTCTTGAGCATCTGACAAAACCAGGCTTCTCCACTGACAGACAGACTCGGTCAACTCCTTCCATTTCGTGCCTTTTCTTTCGAAGGATTGAGCCATTTCAACCACTTCTGTAAGAGTCTGTTGATTTGCTGGTAGCTTCGCAGGTTCTGCTCACTGCTTTCCTCGTTTCATAGCTGCAGTAACTTCAACCTGCCGTGGTGAATTCTCAAGTGAGCCAATAGATTTGATGTGTTTCTATACTTTGCTGTCACCGTTTTTCTGCATAAATGGCACACCGCCATTCCATCATCAATAACATTCCATCGTCAATAACTTCACCGTCTGTTGTTTTTTCCCCTTTAAATCAAAATACTGCCAAATGATGCTCTTAGTGCCCGGCTTGCTGACTGGGTCCACCATTTCAACCAACTAACAAAAAATTTCAAGATGAATGAAAAATGCAGCTGGACCGTGCGTATGCACTTGCGTGTAAGATAAATTCTAATTGTGTCGGGGTGAAGTACTGCCCGTTACAGCTGGTAATCAGTATTTCTACACTCCAATTCTATACCTCACGGTCAACTATATACCGGTGTACCACCCAGCTTTACTTCACGGCATTCTCTGGGTTTAGTAATAACCTTGGCTTGGTAGAGAAAAAAAAATAACGGCAGGAACATTTAAACTTTCTGACGTGCATGCTACACAAAAACTTCTGGCACACTTTTTGGAGAGCAGGCATACTTACAGCTGATGAAGAAGCACACCAGACAAAAGAAAGGATAGCACTAAAGATATAGAATGCAAGTAACAAATCTGAACTAGGCCTGGTAAAATTTGTACACTCACGTGAGCGCATGCGATTCTAAATGGCAGGTAAACGAATGAATGGGCGTGGCTGTATAGCAGCGCTCACCATAATTTCTGCCTTTTCTCTCGTTTTCTCAAAAACTAAGCCGAAATTAAAAAAGTAAGGGACTTAAATTGTTATCTAGTTGGTATTCCTCGTCTCTCAAGGCATGAAAGTTTACCATTTTCGAGATCCGTTATTGACAGAGTGACAGACACACAGAATGGATGACAAACAGACTACTATAACCCTCTCACGCTGAGGGTTAACCCTTTCACCGGCAAGTTTATTTAGACTTTTCTAACAATTACAAAAAAAAATGTAATAAATTAGAACTTCATGATAGTTCATAGCAACAATTGAAAAAGATGATTATTATTATCTAAATATTACTGTAAAAAAAATTGTTGCTTAGCAACTAATTTTTGGTAATTAGCACTTTCAAGCCACAATAATAAAATATTACTATTTGAATTTCAAACTTAGCTTGGTGAAATAATAGTAAATAGTCAAGTACCTGGTGTTATATGGAATGTTGCAAGAATACTACTATCTCAATAATATACAAAAGTAATTCTAAGGCAGTTGATATTTATTTGGACTTGCGAAAACCTTTTATACTATTTCATTACAATGTTTACTGTATAATTTATTGCTAAGTCAATATTATAATTTATTTTAGTGAAATTATTACATGAACTTACAGGGTAGAAATTATAATGCACAAGTTTTTGTAAGTTTGATATGTTCACAATGAGAAGTCAACTAATGTATGGTATTTCTTGAAGCAGTTTCTGCCAGAATCAATACACAAGCAGACCTTGCAGTGCTCACACTGGATGCGTGACTCATGGCGGTTCCCAACTATTGGAAAGGTTTCTTCGCTGTATGATAGCCAAGCACACGACACAATTTCCCTTCCTATCTACATGTACTAGCCAGTGGCTTAAATTAGAGTTGAGCCTATCAAGCTGAATATGCTCTACAGAACGAGGCCGTCCACCGCTTCGATGCCTGGAAGAAAAGCTACCAATTAGCTCCTTGCAAGCTCAAGCCGAAATGAAAGCATATCTCTTTTCTTCCTTCCTCGCTGCTGATGTTCACCAGACCTGACCATACAAAAACTATTCAAAATACACAACTCCAAACATTTTTTAAAAAAATACGATGCCACCACTTCCTTGCTTTTCTGCCGATATTATAGTAACTCTCAAGTTGATCCCCCTTGTTTACACCTCTCATGTACTTCTGATAGTCTGGCAAACAAGGAGGGCATGGAACACCAGCTTGACTACCATCAGCTTGTCTCCTTTTCACTACTGGATTTCCCACACGCTCACCAATATGCATGGTAGTGAGAAAATACATGGACCTCTTATCCACCCATGAACATGCTAGAAGAGGACCATTACTCAAATACTGGTATGTACCCGGTTTAACTCGGTAGCCTTGATGATTAGTTCAGGTGGAAACCCAACTCGTGAGGGGCGTACAGTACCACAAGCATTGATACCTTGATGTTTGTATAGACGGTAGTAAAGAAGAGGACTAGTGTAAAAGTTATCCGTGAACAGTTGGATTTTTTTTATCGCAGAGCGCCAATATGGCGCTATTGCCGGTGAATGAGTTAATAATAGAAAGTGTACAATTCCATTGCGGGACATGGCTAAGTGATAAATCCGGGACTGTCCTAGAGCTTTTGGGACAGATGGCAAGTACAGTAGAACCTCGATATTACGTACTAATTGGTGATTAGCTTGTACGGAAGATCAAATTGTCCATAAATTTTTTAAAAAATTGAAATTTAACTTTAGCCATTACAAGAGGACCAGAAATAGGAACTCCCTGTGAAAGTTTCTGGGAGAACCACAGATATAATGCATCATCAAGTTTGGTGTTGTTAGTAGCTTTCTTCATAGTTTTTCTTTTAAGAGAGCCTTCTGTGCTGTCCATTTGAGCTGCGAAAGTCTTTAATTCAACTTAATTTCGCTTTATGTCAGAGACGGTAGACTTGCCGAGATTGAATTCTTTAGATACAGCTGTAATAGTGGCGCCAGTTTTAAGCCGTTTGCACACTTCAAGTTTGGTCTCCAAAGAAAGAATTTTTCTTTTTCGCTTCATACCACTTTTAGGTTTTTCTGCTGCTGACATTTTGATCCACTATAATAATTCGACAGATATTTGGCTGCACAAAAATGCAGGTAGCGGGAAAACTGTCCCGAACACACGCGCATAACTTCACGTGTGATACTTTACCTAGATTGCTGTGTTATAAACAAAATAGTGACGATACTTTACCGAGCGTCGCGAGCGCTTGGGTTGTTCAGTTACTTGACGTTCCGGTTGATTGACGTTCGGATAATCGAGGTTCTACTGTATGTGTGTTACACACGAGTTTCAAGAAAGCTAGTGGTGAACAAGTATATATTCACGGCTTTCTTGACGTGAACACAACAATTTGTATTAGGGATATTGTGTATTGATATCTATTTATGTTTGGGTATACATATATATGTGAGCGGGTCTGGGAAAAGGGACCTTACGGCGCAAAAATTGAAATTGAGATATAGGCTCCAGAAGTAAGTCATCGGAAAAATTCTTTCTTTCTCCTATTTTTGTTTTTTGCAGAATTAGTCTTAGTGACCCTTACTCTACGTCTATGCCAAATTTCGCATGTCAAAACGACTTAAAAGACCCCAAGCGTGCCGTGAAAAGACAAGCTACTTTTTATTCTCTCTCATTCTCGAAGTACAATAAACGGGGAATGGGCGGAGTTTCTAGTGCTAGCTAAAAAAACGGCATAGCTTTGAGACTACTGCATGCACTCTACAGCTTACCTTTGGCTTAAAGTTTACCACTACAGCGAATAGAGCAGCCAAGGATTCCAACAAGACAGGTCGTGAGACGCTCTGAAAGCTAAAAAGAACTCTACGCAAACTTCGTTAGTCGCCGAAAAAGCGGCTGTACGATTTAATGGCGTATGCGGAGTACGCCGTTAAGTATACGGAAACGTTAATTATACCGGAAGTGGAAATTCAATTTATGTTTTCTCGATTTCTAGCTCAATTGCTTTGCTGAATAGGGCCCAGTTCAACTGCCAGTTTCTCTGCGTGTCGAAGGTTTTACCCTCCAGTATTTTAGCACTAAGTTGAGATAAATTGTATCTTTTTATTAGCATAAAAAACTCAACTTTTTTTATTTGCGCCATAAGGTCCCTTTTCCTAGACCCACTCACATATAGTATGTCCAAGTTGAGTTGGCCGCAAGAAAAACTTGAATAACATTAGAACGGAAGCAGCTACGCATCTGGGGTTTGCACCATTGGAAAGCTCGCGCCGAAGCGGTTAAAAATATTACCTCAGTATATATTGACAGCAAAGTATGTTTATCTTATTATCAATCATAAAAGCACACAATCACGTGATGATTATAGAAGCCAACAGTTCATTGAATAAATGACATAGGTAAAGGATCGTCACAACGAATGATAAGTTACAAGTGCCGTAGTACAACACTCCTCCTCACTTGTAGTTAGCATGAGGCTGTTCCCATTGGAACCATTCCAGCTTTGTCACGTAGGTAGTAAAACTGATCTCGAGCCAAACCTTTGGTGAGCATATCAGCTACCATATCCTGCGACGGACAATACTGTAGTTCGATATTTCTCTGGGTTACTAGTTCGCGAACAAAATGATGTCTAATGTCAATATGTTTCGCACGACCGTGAAATTGTGGATTCTTGCACATTGATATAGTAGACTGATTGTCCTCGTATATTAAAGTTGGTTCCTTGAGTGAACAACCTAGTTCAGCTGACAACTTGTTGAGCCATACAGACTCTTGGGCTGCACTGGACAATGCTACGTACTCGGCTTCCGCTGTAGATAGTGCCACGCAATCCTGCTTCTTGCTCTTCCATGTGAGAGCTCCACCACTCATCTGGAACAGGTAACCAAATGTAGATTTCCGGTCATTCACGTCACCAGCCCAGTCAGCATCCGAAAAACCAATAACACAGCTTCCTGAGTTTTTCTTGTATTGAATACCATAATTCATAGTTCCCTTCAGATACCGCAGTACACGTTTAAGTGCTGTCCAATGCACTCTAGAAGGACACGAGTTGAACTTTGCCAGGTTTCCTACTGCATAGGCAATATCTGGTCTGGTATTGACAGACAGATACATCAAACTCCCAATAGCTGATTGAAATTTCTGCTGGTCTATGCACTCTTAGAGGCCTTCGTGAGCTTTGTGTTAACATCCACTGGAGTACAAACAGGATTACAGTTTTGCATGCCAAATTTCTCCAAAACATTTCTCGTGTAAGTTGGTTGTCCCATCTTGATCACTCCTCTTGCCTCATCCTGCTCAACAGTAATTCCCAGAAAGTAGCGAAGTTTCCCTAAGTCTTTAATGTCGAAATGCTGAGACAGAGCATTCTTCACTTCTTGGATTCTTTCATCAGATTGGCCTGCCAAAACCATGTCATCGACATAAACTCCAATGCAAAAACCATCTCCTCCTGTCGCCATGTATATGCAAGGATCACTTGCACAAGGAGAGAATCCCATTTCCCTGAGACGAGAGTCCAGAGTCAAATTCCAACATCTAGATGACTGCCGTAGGCCATAGATGCTTTTATTGAGCTTACACACAAGGTTATCTTTCCCTTCAATAGTGAACCCCTTTGGCTGCTTCATGTAAACCTCTTCACTGAGTTCGCCATTCAGAAAAGCGGTTGTTACATCCACATGATGCAACTTTAGTCCACGTTGTATTGACAATGCCAACAACATGCGAAATGATTCAAGTCTAACAACCGGGCTAAACGTCTCATCATAATCTGCCCCTTGCTGCTGACTGCAACCTTGAGCAACCAATCTGGCTTTGTATCTTTCAGTGGTACCAGTTGATCCTTTCTTGATTTTGTAAACCCACTTGCTTTCAACAGCTTTCTTTCCTTCAGGTAAAGGAACTAAATCCCAGACATTATGACAATTCAGTGATTGGATCTCACATTCCATTGCTTTTATCCATTCAGACTTATTGGAACAAGTTGTTGCTTCTTCAAATGATGATGGGTCCTGCTGAAATGTCAAACAAGTGCTATGCATTCTGAAATAATCTGGTGGATGTCTTTCTCTTGTAGAACGTCTGACCACCGGTTCTATTTCACTTTCTTCAGTAGGTGCGACATCAGAAGCTTCATGATCATCGTGAGTGAGGTCAGGATCACACTGCAGCTCTACCTCAACACGAGTGTTAGAGTTGTTCGGTGCATTATTGCTATCTTTCTTCTCCTCTTCGTTGAATTGCACATCTCGACTATGTACCACTTTCTGACGAGTGATATCAAACAACCTATACCCCTTGGTTTCACGGCCATAACCAAGAAGAATACACTTCTTGGATTTGGGGTCGAGTTTCCCACGTTCATCCTTGGGAACATGCATGTATGCATCACATCCAAAAACTCTTAGATGATCCACTCTTGGCTTAATATCATGCCATGCCTCGTAAGGTGTCATACCATCAACTGCCTTGGTCGGAGATCGATTTCTTAAGTAGGTGCTGGTTGAAATTGCTTCAGCCCAAAACTTGTGTGAAAGTTGGGCATCCTGCGACATTGAACGACATGATTCCACAACAGTTCGATTGAACCTCTCTGCGACACCGTTCTGTTGAGGTGTCTTTGGAATGGTACACTGATGATGTATACCTTCAGACTTCAAATAATCTTCAAATTCCTTTGACTTGTATTCTCCTCCATTATCCGAACGTAAAATCTTCAATTTCTTTCCACTTTCTCTTTCAGCCATGATCTTCCATTCTACAAACTTATTAAAAGCTTGATCTTTCGTTTTCAAAGGATAGGTCCACACGTAGTGACTCTTGTCGTCAATGAAGCTGATAAAGTATTCAGCTCCACCAATGGATTTCTCACCCATTTTGCCACACACGTCCGTATGAACTAAGTCCAATAGCTCACTTGTATGTGTTTTGCTACCTTCAAAACGACTCTTATGATGTCTTCCTTTAATGCAGGACTCACAAAAACCAACGCCACATTTGATATTGTAGTCAAAGTCTTCCACTAAGCCATCTCGTACCAATCTATGGAGACTCTGCTCACCCATATGACCATAACGTCGGTGCCATAAACGCTCTTTATTTCCGTTTATCACCACATTCAGATGCTGCTGCTGTTGTCTGTCGAACTGCAAGTAATATAGATTCCCCATTCGTGAACGAACCAATCGCAATGCATTCACCACGCGAGTTACTAATCTCACACTTCTCATCATCAAACTTGACAGTTTTTCCAGCATCAGAAACCTTTGATATGCTCAGGAGATTATAAGCCAACTTCGGAATAAGGAGAACATTTCCAAGATTACATATTTTCTTGGTTCCATCTGTTAACAACATTTGAAGTGACACTGTACCTTCAGCTGTAGCCTTCAGCACTCTACCATCTCCAAGAGATACTTCTTGAGGGTTGTCCAAAACAGTGATATCCTTGTAATATCCTTCGTCGTTGCACATGTGGCAAGTAGCCCCCGAGTCAATGATCCAGTTATCCTTCGAGGTAATTGAGAAAACATGATCAACTATTAATGCCTAATCTTCGCTTGATCTATCATGATCTCGACTTGAATTGACTGTCGTGGTTGCTGCACTTGCCATGTGTTTAGCCTTTCCAGTGGTTGCACGTTTCCCTCCTTCCTTTCCTGTTCCAGTTTGAGCAAATTTCCAGCAATCCTTCTTGAAATGCCCTGGCTTCTTACAGTAATAGCAAGTGACTCCTCTCCTTGGCTTTGCTCTGACAGTGAAAACTTTCCGTTCATCATCCTGGCTTTCTTTATCTTTCATTTTCTGCTCTTCATGCAATAACCTCTCAACGACGTTCTCCAGACTGGGAACTGAATCCGAATTTGCTTCTAGAGCCGTCACCAATACATTAAACGAATCAGGCAGACTAGTTAGCAAATGGACTACCTTGTCTTCATCTGAAATAGGATTATCTATGACAGACAGCTCTTCAAATTTGAACTGGCTCACCACTTTTTAGACGAAGAGAATACAGTTTCCTTCTGAGCTCGAGCTTATTAGCCCACGTTTTCTTCTGGAAGTGGTCCCTCAGCTTCTTCCACACAGACACAGGATCCTCTGGGTCTGCACCAATAAGGTACAACAAGGAAGGGTCTATCGACAAAACAATAGTCGCCAAAGCACGATCTCTTCGAACTAGAAACTTGCTGCGAGCTTCACCCGCTCCATCGGGAGCGACCTCCGTTTCGTTTACAATACCCCACAAATTATCTCTAATTAAAGCCATCTTGCACTGGACTTTCCACGTAGGATAGTTCTTCTCATTTAGAGGTATAACCGAGACCGTCTTTACTTCTGCCATCACTCACGCAGGTTACCGCTAGCCAACGAAATAAAACACTAGCACAAAAACACCGGCACTGGGCCCATAACCTATTGACAGCAAAGTATGTTTATCTTATTATCAATCATAAAAGCACACAATCACGTGATGATTATAGAAACCAACAGTTCATTGAATAAATGACATAGGTAAAGGATCGTCACAACGAATGATAAGTTACAAGTGCCGTAGTACAACAGTATACTCCAAAACCGGAGAGAAAGTGCTATTCCAAAACTCAATACAAAAGTCTATGGGAATAACAGGTTTCCCGCTCAAAACGCGCCCGCTTTTAGTCACGCGGTACGGCTCAATTGATCACGCGGACAGTCTCCATTAAGAATTTTTGTAAACAATGGCTTCTTCTGAGATTGCTGCGTTTCTAGCTTTGTATCGCAATTAGCTTAGGTTGCGAGTGTGGAAACAGGATAGACAAGAGTGCCCTGTTGTCACAGAGGGGTACAGGACCGCCTGATAGGATGTTGGTAAGATTATTTGTCTATCTGTTTCAATATCAAATGCCGTATAGCAAATATATTTCACAGTGATATAGCTATCATTTAGCTAGCAACTTGTAATACAGCCATACTTAAGCTGTTTGCCGTTAAATTGTGTGCTTGTCAAAGCCGTGTTTATGCCAATTCCTTTTCTTCACTACTATAGATGCCGTTTATTGTAAGGATTAGGACCAACTCGGGCAGCACTCCACCTTCAACTCGGATCACAACTATATTTTGTATATGTGTACTACTTGAATTCTATCATTTCATCAATTTTCATATACATTATTATAAATAAATGAAACAATTGATAATTTTATTTAACAAGGAAGTCTAGTAACTTTAGCTACAAGTTAACAGTGCTGTACTGCTGAATCCTGTGAATATCAGAATATTTCTTGGGACACAGTAGGTAGAATCGACTGATTTTAATCCTGTCTCTTCAGAAGAACGCCTCACCAGTTCGCGTTTTCCATCTGCTGTACATTATCTGCGCATAAGAAACATAAATATAATTGAAAACAGGCGAGATGAGCTGTACAGCGCCCGAAAAACTCCATAAACTTCACTAAAAATTTTTCTTTCAATAGTTACAGTATTAATGCGCACCTGTGCTACCGCCCCTTTTTCACGTGCAACGTTGAAGTTTGCGCGCTTAATTGACTTGGATTCACATGACTAAATTGCTTCCGGTAAAGTACTAAATGCATTCCTCAATTACTGCGCTTGTGGTCGTGCCAACTCAACTTGGACATACTATAATTTTTCTAACAAATGATTAAAACTTTGGGTTATAATTTTGTGTGTTCTTTATGCTGTGTCAAATTCTATAAGCTCTATTAATTTCTGGTAAATCATGTATTTTTTATTCTCTCATAGGAAAAGAAATGCCTAAAAAGTGGAGGCTTACTGAAATTGTTTATGGGGATGATTTGAGGACGAGATATATTTCTTTCACACTGGATGCTCTAAAGCTAGAGCACCAGAAAGCTGCTGCAAGAAGTATAAGTCAGCTTGAGAAGGACGGTTTGATTCAGGGAGCAGGGTCAACTTCCTCTCAGACCACACCTTCACAAACTTCTGCACCAACTGTTCCACTGGATGCTAGAGATGTTAAGGATGAAGGTACAAATTGCATTTTTTTTGTTGGTGCATTACATATAATCAGTAATTCTAATAGAAAATGCTATAAGAGATTTATTGTACTGTTCCATGAAGCGTTTTAGCAATATATTTTAACTTAATCTCATAGCTGGCAATTGAAAAGTCTATACTATAGATCTCCATGCATGCTTTGATACCAAGACTTTTAAAAATATTAGTTTGTGTATTTTATTCATATTTGTTTGTTTACTTGTATGATCAGGTCCAGAGTTTATTTCCAAAAATCAATTCTCCAGCAAAGTTGCATTAGCAGTATTGAGAAAACAGGCCGTAAAACGAAAAGTAGCTAGTGTTCAACTGCAAGGTCTTCCTGGATCTGGCAAGACATCGTTGCTAAATCGCCTTCTGAGTAGGCCACCTCATGCATTCTATTCCACTACTTTAACCAGTGATAGAGTACTCATGATGGAAGTTGGCCCACACTCTACGCTCACTTCAGTTTACACCTGCAATGACCACTCATGGAAAGTAATTGATTTTAATGAGTCCTTAATTTCTCAGCTTAATGTTTGCCGGAGAGTTATTTCCAAGAGCGACACGGATGGTCCACTATTAAATGAAGCTAGTCCATCAGAGCTTGAAAGTACTGCATTTGCTAATATAGAGTGTCACGTGGAAGAAGTTCTCAGCCGACACGATATTAATAATACTGTGGATTTATGTAACAATAATTTGCTTTACATACGGGATTCATGTGGACAGATACAGTTTGCGGAGAGCCTTCCCCTTCTGTTCTTTGGCCCATCAATATTTATTTTTGTTATAAAAACAAATATTGACATTCATGCCAAGAATATCGTCCAATATAGATCACAGTCTAAAGGAGTTTACACTCCTTTTGAATCCTTAATATCTACCATGGATGCATTGGTTCAGTTTTTAATTAGCGTTTCTGCTGTACAGATCACTGAAAGGGAAGTGTTCCAAGATAATGGTACCTCCATGTATCACAAGCCTAAAGTTTTCATCGTCGGCACACACGTTGACAAGCTTGGTTCAGAAACGAGTTCTGTTCTCAACAGTATTAATAAAATGCTACATGAAAAAATCTGTGAAATGAATTTCTTTGATTTAGTTTGCTATGCTGATATTGGTTTGAGTAAAGTGATGTATGAAGTTGACAATACTTCCAATGATGACCAAAATTTTCAAAATCTTCGGTCTGACATCAACCAATATATCCAAAACAGAAGTGAGTTTCTCGTGAAATATCCTATTAGCTACCTTCTGTTCTGCCTTGAACTGCAGAGCCGAACTGAACTTCATCTATCAGTGGATTTTTGCAAGACGTTGGCTGCGAAGTTCCACATTGACGAGAAAGAATTTGGATCTCTTTTGCATTTCTTACATTACAGAGTAGGAATTATCGAGCACTACAAGTTTGATGGTATATCTGATATTATTATTAAGGATTCTCAACTTATCTTTAAAAAAATCGCTGATCTCATGATCAAAACTTTCTTGTCAACTGGATGTATGCCTGTGGGTCCGCATATCAGATTTACTAAGAGAGGAATTTTAGAAGCTTATGGGTTTTGGAATATAGTGAGCAGTGAAGACCAAATAACATCAAAACAGTTTCTTGCATTCCTTTTTCACTTACGTTTAGCAGTTCCTTTTAGGGACAGATTAGGAGAGTTAACATATTTCATTCCTTCTCTGATAGAGTATTTTCCAAAGCAAGCACCGGGTACATTCAAGTCAGATATTGTTCCTCTTGCTATCAATTTTCAGCTGGGCCACTGCCCTAAAGGCCTGCTTGGCATGCTTGTATCTTATCTCTTGTGTCCAGAAGAAAAGCAAAGGCTTACTTTTACATTGATAGAAGACCACATATATCAAGATCAGGTGACATTGTTGTCAGATTCATCTGATGACCACGATCGGGTATGTATCAGGAATTATCGCACTCACCTGGAAGTTGGTATTCTCATTGAAAATTATTCTTTTGTACCAAACAGCTCTATTACATATGCTCCCAGGATGTGCACACCTAGTGAAGTTTGCTGTTTTTTGCGAAGTATATTGGAAAACTCTCTTCAACTCGCGCTCAAAAAACTCCACTACAACTGCGAAGAAGTTAGACCATACTTTACTATGGGGTGTTCTCACAAAGAGTGTTTACAACTGCATGAAGTGAAAATAATTGGAGAGTTTTGCTATATGCAGTGCAGTATGTGTAACCGTAAATTGCTACTTCCAGATACCGGAAAATATTGGTTCATTGAAGGTAACATTAATTATTTGTTTTCTGATATACTGTTTATTGATTTATGAATGGATACAGGTAGTGGTGCTTATTTGTCTCCTATCCTTGGTGGTACAATTCCTCCTACTGCATCAGGTCAGTTCTTAACTATAATTATTCTTACCGTAGCTCAAATTAATTTTATCACAATAGGTGCAACATCTTCAAGTGGAGTGAGACCAACTTCCGAAGTAACTGCAAGTGCGATTTCCTCTGCTGGTGTTGTCACTTCCTCCACAAGTGATGCTGCCACTGGTTCTGCGGATGACTTGAAATGTATGACATAGTTGTATTTGTTGTTGTGTTGTTTTATATTTTTTGTAATTTTTTTTCCTTTCAGTTCCTGCCATTAGCATGAAAAGAATGATCTTATTAAAGTGGACTGATAAAGATGACCAGGCACAAGCTCTCAGACTGAGGGATGCAATTAGTTCCAGGTGGCGTGATGCCGGAAATTTTCTTGGACTTAATTCCCCACGAATGAATGAGATTGCTCTTTTTTACCAGGGAGATGTCAGGCAATGCTGTCGAGAGGTTCTACAAGAATGGATCAGTAAGGGTGCATCAAATTACCCGGTAACTTGGGATGGTTTGTTGATGTTACTGGATGACTTGGAACTTCATTCAACTGCCAATTCTTTAAAGTCTGCCTTGAAGTATATTTTGAGTTGATTTTTATATATTTAATTCAATGAATGATGAGACTTTTTATTAAAACAAAATAGTAGTGAGATAAAGTATGCCAGTTCTGTGGTATTCTCAGTGTCTGGACTGATAAAAGCACTGGTACTTGCTTTGGTATAAATTTACAATGATATTTCCACTTAAACCGTTAACTTTATCTATACAGTATTTAATTTCTGGCTTGTTTTAATCAATTGTACTGGTGATAAGGTACATTTCTTTGTTAACTTCAAATACGTTTACTTGTCAAAGCCGAAAATTCTCAACACGAGGTACCTGTGTTAATCATAGCAAAGTAACATCTTCACAATACGTTAAAGTATATGCATTAGGATGCACATTAGATGCTGCTCATTGGCGCAGAATTATAAATAGTAACACAAATGAGTGTTGCTGTGCAGTAGGCTAAAAATACACTTGACCGTTGATTTAAACTTTCAAAATAGCCAAACGGTTTGCCATTAAAAAAATCTATCATTACAAGTTTCTTGGCAATTATTTTTTTGTGACTTGTTAGTATGTGCCTTTTAGAACCTATTGCAAATCCACAAGGTAAGTGGTTGTGGTAATTTAAACTGAATCAATCAGCTGATCATGTTTTTTGTTTGGTTGCCAGGCAAGATTGTAGTTTTGTGTATAATCCATGGTTGCTATGGACTTTAACTAATATAATGATTTTTTTTTTTTTTAATATATATATGTGCCTATGCTGTAAGCTTGAAAAATTGACAGGGAATGGGTTAATTTGGGCAATACTAGTTTTGACATTTTTTTAAATCAAAAGGTAAATGCAAATTTAATAGTCAAAAGGTAAATACATGTACAATACTTATTTTATTGGTCAACATGAATCCATCACAGAATGATGGCTTATCCTGTGTCAGTGTATGCTTGTTTGCTTTCAATTTCAATGGTAAATAAATATACTGATGCTAAGGCGTCCAAAAATAATCTATATCTTTAACTGTCAAACTATATTTTAGAATTTTCCATATAATTTTTCTTCAATCATGTTATCCTCTGATAGACTTATTCTTCTATTGCTCCATCTTGTAGCACACGTATGAAATTAGAAGTGATCCTGAAGGAATCCGATGTCAACAATGATTCAAAACATTCCATGTTTAGATTGTGCTGTTTGTCAATAATGAAAACATAACACGTATGAAATTAAAAGTGATCCTGAAGGAAACCGATGTCAACAATGATACAAAACATTCCATGTTTAGATTGTGCTTTGTCAATAATGAAAACATTCAATATTGCCTTTCCAAGCAATTAAGTCTACAGATCCAGATGTTTCGAAGTTGAAGAATGCAGAAAGGGGGTAAAACGGTCTTAGAGTTATATCCTTTCCAGCAAAGTTTCTCAGCATATTGTAGCTAGTGCTAGAGAGCAATGAAATTAATATTTCGTTATTCTCAGTGCTTACTTCTTAACAAACTATCTATATAGTAATTATGGACCGACATCTTGGAGTAGTACTAGCCTATTATATTATCCATTGAGTCTCTTTGTGATCTTGCACAATTTATTTTAATGAATTATAATCATCTCTTGACTCGTACAAAGTTAGATGAAATGAATTCAACTGCTTGTGGCTGATTTCCCTTCTTTCATAAATCACGTGACAAATTTCGTATCTGCATAATCTATCATGTTATTATTATTAATTTTATACAGTATACCATTACCAACTAGCTATGGGTAATTCTAAATTGACATTTTATACTAGGATTGTCTCTTTCAATGGTATAAAAGTACGACTTTCAAAATGATACAAAGCACAAGCCTGTTTTTTGCAAGATGTTACTTTCAAGTATTATTTTTGTGGTAGTCGTAAGTATTGCTTTCAGTATAAATAATTTACCTTATCGCTTGGATCCACTGAAATCAACTCAATGTAGCTTTGAATATGAAGAAATGAACACTGCTGTAAGGGACTTGCTTGATGATGCAATAGCAAATGTAAGCCTTCCTTGTCCTTGTCTCAATGCAACTCAATGGAAGCTTGTCGCTTACTTCAATTTCTCTCATCAAGAATGTCCATCTACCTGGTCAACCAATACAGAGCAAGTTAGAGGCTGTGTAGCAGCTCAAACAGAAGCAGGTTGTAGCTCAGCTTACTACAGTGTAGGAAACTACTCTTATAACAGAGTTTGTGGCAGAATTGTTGGCTATCAGAAAGGATCTACTGATGCTTTCAACTTTTGGTATGACCATCCTAATGTTGTAGGATTAGAAGATGCTTATGTAGATGGAGCGTCCCTAACCCATGGAACTCCTGGATTTCGTGAACATATTTGGACTTTTGCTGCAGGATATAGCGAGTCTCACCATGTACCAGGAGCATTGTGTGACTGCACGAACACCAATGTACATTGGCCTCACCAAGTGCCCTCTTTTATACAGAACAATTATTTTTGTGAGACAGGAGGTACTACTGCCATGGTGACTGGGGAGTCCACTTTTTACAATGACCCTCTCTGGGACGGAGAAGGTTGTGGGCCTGCAAGTACATGTTGCCAGAAAAACAATCCTCCATGGTTCTGTGTCAGTCTGCCTCAGATGACCTCTGATGACCTGGAGTTAAGGCTGTGCAGGGATGAGGAAAGAGACATAGAAGACGTAATTATCTCTTTTATAGAGTTGTACATTGCCGTTGAAGAACCTGCTTAAAATGACTCTTTATACCCTGCAAAAAAAATGTCCTATTAGTAGAAACATTTGTAACAAATTTAAACGGTAGCTAGCTATATGCATTTTCATTTTAGATGTGTTGCCATAATCTATGTTGTGCAATTTCACTACCAGATGTTTTTGAATGCTTACACGTACAGATAGTAGGTATTCATGGGTCTCACTGTGTAAAACACGAGGTTTTTGTGTAATAGCTGTTCACTACCAGATGATTTTGAATGCTGCACATGTACAGATTGTAGGCATATATTGATCTCACTGTGTAAAGCTACATGGGTTGTTTTTTTTTGTAATAGCAGTTATCAAAGCATAAATGGATTGAATCAAGAAGCTAGTTGAAGTTAGTTAATATGCAATTAGCTAGTTTCATCAATAATTAGATTTAGATTTTCCCCTACTTTAACTTACTTCCTGAAGTTTTATTGGGTGTGGGGTGTGGGGTGTGTGATGTTGTATTAAAAACAGCTGACCATGCAACTTTCAACATCTGATAATGGGCAGCATTAGCTAGTGAGTCAATGATAGTGAAACCAGTTGTTTATGAGGTAGGGAGTAAGAAGTGCTGCTGGTGCCCCCCCCCCCCCCCCCCCCCCCCCCCACTTTATACTGTTTTTGCTTGTGTAATAAAACATTTTCCTAAGTTTGGAAAGAAAAGTATGTTATGTCCTTAATAACTACAGGTACAAAAACATTTATGATTGTTTTCTTATTCACTATCAAGTACGTATTCAAATTTAATAAATTGTTATACATTTTTTACCTGATTGATCTTATTAATATGAGGCACATGCCAGATGATGAATATCATTACATAGCTCATTATATGGACCACTGGCCTAATTTTCATATTGTTTGGCCTCTAATGCAAAAAAAAATCTGCTATTTAAGTGTCCATGGGCCTTGTTACAAGAGTCTTCCCTTATATTGGAGTTCCTAAAATACTTCAGTCAGATAACAGGCGTGAGTTTGTAAATGAGATTGTAAAAGAAGTGATCCATTCATGGCCAGGTGAAGTTACCATTATCAATGGACGACCACGCCATTCTCAATCCTAAGGACTTGTAGAAAAAGGAAGTCATCTTGTAGAAAAATGCAGCTACAAGCTAAACAGTCTGAGTTGAAGGAATTGGGAAATGTTCCATGGGCTGATTGGCTACCACAAATTCAATGTAAGTAAGCTATTGAAAATAATGCTGAGCTACTCTTTGGATTGTATGATAGTAGAACTTTTCCATCTGCCCATGACCTAAGCCATAGTTGGAACCTTAATTATCATGAAGTAGCCTTAATTTGCAGTTTAGATGCCTTGGTTTCATGTACTAATCTTTATTTAAACTCTCCACAAACTTCTATACTAGAGCTGAATGTCTTTAGCCTTGATGATCATTTCAGTTAAAAAAAAATTTCCCCCCATAATGTAGCATATATCACATTATAGCTATGGACTCCATTTTTGAGTTGCCCATGATTTTCAACAGAACTTTTGTGTTGTAATTGATTAAGGGAATTAAAAGAAAGATACTTGTTAGTATGTGTATATTGTGTTGTCTTCCTGTAGCAAGAATCAATTGAATCTAGCAGGCAGTAGAAAGAAAACAGAGAGAGGAAAGCAAAACTATTGTTTTCTTTGGTATCACATTATTCTTATTGCTCACTAACTACTACTACTACTACTACTACTACTACTACTATTACTACTACTATTCTAAAATGGGGATCTGAGTCTGGGAAAAAAGAATGTGTGGCATTTGATAGCATGTGTTGAATCTCCTATATCATATTGCAGATGTACTAGATACAGAGAAACTTACCCCAAGTAAAAAAACTCACACTTTTGCTGCATTTCTCAAGAATATTTATTTCATCTAAAAGAATGTTGTAGAGAAAGAAAAATGAATGAATTACATTATAATTATGGCAATCCTGTCATAATAAAGTACATTCTGTATTTATTTATATCACTGATGATAGCAGATAGACCTCTCACTGACATCTGTTCTTGGGAACCCGATCAGTAGATGTCTAATTTCATACAAAACTTCCTCTACTATGTTAGTCATTGAAACTACTATATATAACGAGACCCAACTATGAAGATTAACTGAACAGTCCTCAACTTCCTATCTTTCAAACTACTATTATTACTGGGTTTTTTTTATTTATATTTTGACATCAAATTAATATGGTTCCTGTTTCAATAATGCTCATGTTTGTTGCTCTTTTTAGCTTGGTCACTAAAATTATTATTACTAAGAAGAAACCTTCAGTAGTACAATATAGTAGATATCTAACTCCATAAACTTCCGCTATTATGTTAGTCATTGAAACTATTACTTTTCAACTTCCTTATCTTTAACAATGGAGCTACAAGATAATGCTTAGCAACTAGTCTATACTGTTATTTCATTGTTGGTTTGTAATCTATATCTTGATACTAAATTGCAGGTTCCTCCTCTATCATGCACATGTCTACTTGTATCTAAAGGTCAGTGCAAACTATCACCCATAAGAAAATTCTCAAATTCACAATAGAATTGTCCAAGTAGGAATTAATATGTAGCTGTGAATCAACCTCCAACCAGTAAATATAAGCTGAAGAAATTCACTTGGCGGCCATAGGATGTCAGAACAGGCCCCACATTATTCCTGAGCATCTAATTTACTACGAGAGTTTCATTAGAATTGTCAATATTTTATTTTGTTTAACTTGTCATTTATTACAATCCAGTTATAATTAGCTACTAGCAAGTACCCCATGGTGATTGATGTAGTGCAAAGTAAGAATGCAATAGCATAAGTTATTTTTACTCATTATCATTAACAACTTGTCATTTATTACAATCCAGTTATAATTAGCTACTAGCAAGTACCCCATGGTGATTGATGTAGTGCAAAGTAAGAATGCAATAGCATAAGTTATTTTTACTCATTATCATTCTCTATAGTAAGATTACATAAGTTTCCCTCTCCTGCTCTCTTTTTCTGAACTATCTCAGATCTTCTTATCCCCTCACCTTTTCTTTTTCAGCTCTTTCTTCTTGAGTCATGGAGTCCCTTCTTCTTTGTCTACCTCTCCTGCACCTGAATCTCTCGGTCCTTCTATCATGATAGTGGACCTGTGCTCTGCAAAAAAATTGCCTTCTTTCGTACTCCTTTCCATACTTACACGTCATCCTGTTTGAAACATTGCTGCTTATATTGAACGTGATGACACTTTACCCATTCAGGTGGTGACGATGAAATTTGATGGAGTGTAAACTATAAAAATTTGTGTAAGCATTTCTCGGAATCTATTGATGGGAATGACATGTTATTCTAGCACAACCAAAATACACTGTCCACAATATAAATTCTTTCAATAAGACCTTTATAATTGGCGAGCGAGCGAGACACTTACAGGGGTAACACAATTGAAAATTGGGGATGTTTGTTTATCAGTATGTATGGACGTACGTAAGGCATTTTTGTACTGGAGGTGATCACTGCCAAAATTAGTGCAACATTTTGAATAGGGTGCTCCAAACTGAATAGGACTGCTGCAGACTGAATAGGAGTGCTATGAATATCATTAAGTTGCTACACATCACAATAGGAGTGCTATGAATATCATTAAGAATCTGAAACTAAATGGCGTATTTTCTCCTCATTAAGATAATGTGTCTTAATATTTGCTCGGCATTATTTGAGGAAATGGGTAGCTACCAATCATGTACAATATTAGCTACCCTTGTTATAATTTTTGTCAGGCCAATGATACTGACTACAAATAACAATAAAAAACTTGAAATTGTACAAACGGTACACATGTAAGTCTTTAGCCCTAGCCCTAGCTCTAGCCCCCTAGGTAACACCAGCACTACAGAATTTACCAATCGTACCACCTATTATACTATCAAAATTACAAAATTAAATACAAGTATATACAAGTTGAAGGTGTTTTGTTTTAAGTACTACACGGTATAACTTAATTTGTGTGCTATATAACATGTTGTACCACTTGTACCACTTGTTGTATGAGACTAGAATAGCATGGACAACTGTTGCTATATACACTTTTTCATTTAATTTATAAACAAATTATGGTACATGCAGTACATTTCAAAACATGCAATCAGGTATTCAAAAACTAGTGTTACATGTGATGCAAGTTTTACAGTTGATGGAATATTGCTTTTTCAAAATAGGCAATTTTGTTCTGTTGCATACCACCTTGTGGTACGTGATGTACCACTTCTGATACATGCATAATAAGTGATTATGCATTAACTAGCTCTACTCTATTTAATAATAGTGGTACATAGCTCTACTCTGTAATAATAGTGGTACATCCCTATAACTAGCTCTACTCTGTAATAATAGTGGTACATCCCTATAACTATAGCTCTACTCTATGTAATAATAGTGTTACATAATAGTGGTACATCCCTATAACTAGCTCTACTCTGTAATAATAGTGGTACATCCCTATAACTAGCTCTACTCTATGTAATAATAGTGTTACATAATAGTGGTACATCCCTATAACTAGCTCTACTCTATGTAATAATAGTGGTACATCCCTATAACTAGCTCTACTCTGTAATAATAGTGGTACATCCCTATAACTAGCTCTACTCTATGTAATAATAGTGTTACATAATAGTGGTACATCCCTATAACTAGCTCTACTCTATGTAATAATAGTGGTACATCCCTATAACTAGCTCTATGTAATAATAGTGGTACATTTCTATAATTAGCTCTACTCTATGTAATAGCAAAATGGGTTTCACTTAGGTATTGAGCATAAAAGCAAAGCAAAATTTGTAGATATAAACTCTAATTGATAAAGATGGTGGTAGCCATAGATGAAATTAGAAGCACTTAGGTAGCTACATAGCTCAATTAAGGCTTAGGCTATGTCTCAAGCTAAATAGTATTTATTTCGGAAAGAAAGTCAAACCCACAGTTCATGCCATAGCTACTGGTGTGATTAGGAGGAGAATATAGCCAAAGCATAATTTTGGTAGATATTTTGGTAGCTAATAACCATAATTAGAAATTAATTATTTTACACCGATGAAGTGTGCCCATTTGAATAGATATGCTCAACTATTTTAGAGCCATTCCATTTTTTATTCTCGAAATTTTTAACTTAGCTGGCTATTTTAATTCTTGATGTTTTTTTAATTTATTCCAACAAGTTTTGTTTATTACCGAGTCCCTCTTTCAATCTTACTAGGATTAACTAGCTTTGCTTAATAGTAATAATAATAATAATAATAATAATAATAATAATAATAATAATAATAATAATAATAATAATAATAGTAATAATAATAATAATAAAGTTACTATTTGAAGGGTACACTGAAAAAAAATTAGGATATTTCGATATTTCCTATAGCTATAGTCTCAGGATAGGGGAACTATTTTTACTTTAGACTTTCCTATAGCTACTTTTCATACACTTGGCCTGCACAATATCAGGATATGTCAAGTATTGTCAGTTACAGTGCAGTTTGCCCTGTACTGACTTCAGGATGTATTAAGCAGGACGTGGAAAGAAAACAAACTGCATTGGCAGTTGGGGGTACCTACTTTTGAGGAAGTAGCTAGCTGGTACATTTCTGCACTTGGCATCTTACTTCTGCAGCTAGCTATGTTGATCATTGAGCAATATTTTTACAGGCTTGGGTGTGGTCACAAAATAACCCCTCTTTGAAAGTCTTGCATATCGTCCCTTACAGCATAAAAATAGATAAAATCATCTCTCTAATTGTAAATATTGTGATGTTGATGGTTAGAACGAGGAAAGAAAGTTAACTAATTTATTTTTTGGAGAATAAATGAGACTGTTGATGTGTACAAATCAATGCCATAATCTGAGCAAGGTGCAGATGGCAAAATGGTGACCATAAGTTCTTGCACATCCCTTTCATTAATGAATCCTCCTGTATATAAAAATCAAACACTGATTAAACTAGTAATAAGTATTAGCTAGCTATTGTTTCTTACTTCAGTCAGCAAATCTGAGCTTCTTCAACATGCATTTGACAGACCAGTGATCCACAGCTGAATAGGAGACACATTATGCTCACTAGACAGAGAGTGGTTATTCCAAGCATCACTAAATTGTTGCAAAGCCTGGTTAATTCTTGTCAAGTACACATAATGTAATGCAAATACGTGAATTTCATTTTCGGGATTGAGCAAATATTCTTCTTCTAGATAACAAAACAAATCATGAAATAGGTGTGTACAACTAGAGTAAACATCTCTCCAGAGTCTCTCTATTCTCTGGTTGTGAACTGATCTACCAGCAATAAAGCTGGATCGACCTGGGCCTCTTTGTGGGTGGGCGATCGTGTAACTAGCAACTCCAGTATTTTCACCTCCTCTATCTCCCCTTACACGGCTTGGAATACCAAACCGTTGAACTGCATCAACAAACAATTCCAACACTGTATCAGCAGAGTTGTTGTCAGATGCTCTTTTATTCTCCGGCTGTAGCCATCTATGCATCCGTGAATAACAATACGCCACCTAAACAAAACATCACCATTACAAATTTTATAGCTAATGTACCTTTTTTAGATTCTCATAACATTTAAAGCAACCACATCTTTTCAACGTCAATTTAAGAATTTATTTTTACATGGCTACATGAGCATGTTCATCAAGTACTAGTATGTACCACTCTTGTAATGTCTTAATTTATTTGATTTGACCACCCTTTACCTATAGACAGGCACATATCCTAAGAAATAGATGTATTTTAAAAAAAATCAAATTGTGCTATGACCCTCAAACCCCTTTTGTTTTTATTTACCTGATAAGTTTATGATTACCGTCTATATGCCAAAGTGAACGAGGTGAAGGAACCCTATACTGACAATGATTAATAACTCTAAGCTGACGAATCATACACCCTTCATAGAGATTCCCTCACTCGAATCTGCTGCACCCGATAGCCTTGAGCAAATAGATGTCCTAGCATTTGCTGATTTCCACAGGTAGGAAATTGTGCAGCAACTTAATGATATTCATAGCACTCCTATTCTGATGTGCAGCAACTTAATGATATTCATAGCACTCCTATTCAGTCTGCAGCAACTTAATGATATTCATAGCACTCCTATTCAGTCTGCAGCAACTTAATGATATTCATAGCACTCCGATTCAGTCTGCAGCAACTTAATGATATTCATAGCACTCCGATTCAGTCTGCAGCACTCCTGTTCAGTTTGGAGCACCCTATTCAAAATGTTGCACTAATTTTGGCAGTGATCACCTCCCATAGAAAAAATGACAAAGATGCTGTTACACTACTCCGTCTAAAAAGGGGGAGAGGGTTGGTTGCAGATGGAGCCAGAGGCATGCGTTACCTCGCCAGAGCGAGATACGCTGCATGCGTGCGCACTTACCCCGTACTATTTCACTTAGCTCCGGTGGTATTCCACTTAGCTACGGTGGTATTTCACTTAGTTTCCGTGCTATTTCACTTTTCCCTTGCGATTTCAATTGAACGATTTTCCCTATACATTAAAAAAAAAGTACTGCTATAAAAGGTCTAGAATCGTTCGTGCACGCTGAGGATTAATAATTATGATATCTGTTGTTAAACATGTTTTCTGAGTTCTTTCATTATATACCTTTATTTACATTTATATGAGATTTTGTAAATTAAATTTATGCAGGCTTACAGTTTGGATCATTGCCAATTATGGGCAAATTTAAATATAGGAAATTACAAGAAGTTTATGAATACCAGACCAACACTAAAATTTGCCTTCAAAGAGCTATAGCTATAACAATAAGTTTTGACAAGTTATCAAAAATAAATCCTTGGCAGTAAACAGTCGAGTAGCTAATTGATAGCTATAGAGGTGAAACTGTAGACTAGCTAGGTAAATTCTGATGTTACTCAAATGAGAAGAAGGACGGTGTCTGCTTTTGTTAGTGTTATAGTATGTGCAGAGTAAAACCAACAGCACTCTGTTCGACTGTCAATAAGGAAGTGTAATCATCTTGTTTGTCCATTGCAATCTTAGCATTTTTTTTTTATTTCAAAGAATATACTTTCTTGGTTTCGAATTGGCTTTTGAGATGTTGTCTACAAGTATTATTTTTATGATAGTTATTAGTACTGTATTTACTATTAACCATTTACCTTATCGCTTGAGTTCTCTGAAATCAACTCAATGTAGCTTTGAATATGAAGAAATGAACACTGCTGTAAGGGACTTGCTTGATGATTCAATAGCAAATGTAAGCCTTCCTTGTCCCTGCCTCAATGCAACTCAATGGAAGCTTGCCGCTTACTTCAATTTCTCACATCAAGAATGTCCATCTACCTGGTCAACCAATACAGAGCAAGTTAGAGGCTGTGTAGCAGCTCAAACAGAAGCAGGTTGTAGCTCAGCTTACTACAGTGTAGGAAACTACTCTTATAACAGAGTTTGTGGCAGAATTGTTGGCTATCAGAAAGGATCTACTGATGCTTTCAACTTTTATTATGACCATCCTAATGTAGTAGGATTAGAAGATGCTTATGTAGATGGAGTGTCCCTAACCCATGGATCTTCTGGTTTTCGTGAACATATTTGGACTTTTGCTGCTGGAAATACTGAGTCTCACAATGTACCAGGAGCATTGTGTGACTGCACAAACACCAGTTTACATTGGCCTCACCAAGTGCCGTCATTTATACAGAACAATTATATCATGATGAGAGAAATTCAAGTAAGTGGCAAGCTTCCATTGAGTTGTATTGAGACAAGGACAAGGAAGGTTTACACTTATTATCGCATCATCAAGCGAGTCCCTTACAGCAGTGTTCATTTCTTCATATTCAAGGCTACATTGAGTTGATTTCAGAGGACTCAAGCGATAAGGTAAATTGTTAGTACTAATTACAGTACTAATCACTATCACAAAAATAAAACTTGTAGACAGCATCTCAAAAAACCAATTAAAAACCGAGAAAGTATATTCTTTGGAATTAAAATACAAAAACCCTGCTAAGTAGCAATCTGTTTATTGCCAAGGCTAGCTATATTTTTGTTTTAACAACTTGTCAAAACTTATTATTAGCTATATATCCCTTGGAAGGCAATTTTAATATTGATCTGGCATTCATAAACTTCTTGTAATTTCCTATATTTAGATTAGCCCATGAAGAGGGAAATAGTCACTTACGGTCAACTTTTAGCAAATCAGGCCGGTCTCCCAGTTGTGGTCTGATAGTCTGGCGTAGCCAGACCCTTTACCAGACGCTCTGGAAATAGTTCCACCGCTCCGGACTTCTCACTAACTATCTATATTATGGACTAGTTATACTGTTTAGCTGTGGATTGATAAATTCAGACGTATACTGTTCGAGTAACAATGAGACGATAGGACAAATAACTTGGCGCAATTTGTGAATTCGCGCAATTAAAAAATTGCGCTGCGCATTTTATATATTGTATAATATTATTTATAATTATATTATTATATATAATATAATATATATATATTTTATATATTATTATATATATATATATATATACATGTATATATATATATATATTTTTTTTTTTTTTAATAACAAAACAAACAAAATATTGGTGAACATGACAAAAACAAAAAACAAAAAACCAACAACAACCTAAACTAAGCAATGCCGGCCAGGGATGGAGGGAGAGTAGGGAACCTGTGCAGCCACAGGCAGGCGTTCCCTCTCCACAGTGCTATGGCCAGTCTCCTGAATAGTTGCTTCGTGAAGGAGCCAGAGTCAGTGAGACCAATCCTATCGCCTGCTGCACGGCCGATAGCAGAGATGGTGGAAATGGTGTCCTCAGCAAGCCCACCCAACGTCTCAGTCACCAGGGGGACAAATTCAGTCCCAGTTGAGCGGCAGGCCGAGAGGCTGGAGAATAGATTGCGTTGGACACCAGCTTGTAGTGCATGTCCACGAGTGAAGGAAGACTCTGACACCACCATAGACTCCTGCAGTGGGCTAATTACATGGACGTCTAGGGCTGCAGGACGACCACCTCTCTAGGTTGGAAGAAGGATGTCTGCTGGGCGTAACAGAGAGCTCGGGATCACACCAGGCACCTCCTTAGTGGGAGCCAGAGCCGCTGACTGGCAGCAGAGAAGACCACATCGCACATGGCAGGTGATTCGGTCCCTATTCCCCCCGCACCCAACCTGGGTGGTCACCAAAAGGATCAGCCATGCAGCGGCATTCTAGACAGGGATAGGAATTGCTATGTAGAGGTATTCCAAGCCAGTACTGCAGGCAACAGCGAAACTCCTGGTGGTGAAAGTTGAGGCCTAGGTGAGGTGAGGGGACAACGTTGAGCATGGGGCAAGCTTGAGGAGAGATCTAGGACCCAAGCCCGGGTGGAGGGGACCGTAGTGATAATCTGTTGGAATAAGACACTCATCAATGGCAGCTGACAGTGTGTGTTGGTGAAGCGGCAGATCAATATCCTCCAGAGAAAGCCAGTCTGGGTGACCAGACACAGAAGCCAAAGCAGAGATGGCCAGTGGAGGAGCACGAGTTTGAAGTCTAGTGGCTTGCCAAGCATAACTCTTACTAGGGATTGTGATGATGAGAGAGATGCTACAAAGGCTGCCGGTGCATGCAGAGAGGCGCTGCGGAGGCCAAGTCCACCACGGCTACTAGGGAGACAAGCCTTAAGCCAGGACCAGTCAGACAGGGGACCACCGATGATGCCTCAAGGGAGTGACAAATGGCACTGTCAAACTCAGCTGTGGTTCTCTGGATATAACTTGGAGGTCATGTTCGGAGAACAAAAAAGAAACCTTGGGGAGGGCTAGGCACAAGTGAACACAAGTTTAACTAGAGCACAAATATATGTGTAACTCTGTAATGAAAATCTCTAAAATTGGCTTCATTGGTGACTTGTGATCATTAAACAACATCGTGTTATACAGTCTGCTATAACGTGGTTACTCAGTCTCGCATCTTTTCTAAGGACAATGATAAAAAGAAATTCTAGTTATAAACAAAAAAAAAGATTGAATTACACAAACATAATGCTAACTTGTTTACTCTGACATGTGGGAATTTCTACACATGTGAATAATATGAAATATTATGAATAAGTTATGTTGTGCAACACAGCAGTTCTAAACTTGTTTGCCAATGAATTTTGTGAAGGATTAGTTTTTTTACTTCAATTTATAATTTAGGTTTGAATTTTACTACATTTACTAATTTTTACTTCACAAATTTAGAATTTGTATTAAGCACTTATCTCTACCACAAATTGCACTTCTAAAAAATCTCACCTAAAGTAAATATGGATAACATGGATATAGTAACTGGCTATAGCAAAGGCGGCATATAATATTAGATTAACTACAATACAAATGCCATACAAGTCCCTCAACAAATTTAGAGCTAACATAATATTGATATATTGACTGCATTACAATCTCAACAATTGGACGATATAGCAAGCCATTGTTAAAGTATAGACACATGTAAGCAAACAAAGTACAAATTAGGAAAGGTCAAAACATCAAAGTGTAGTTGTCCAGGCACATCCTGGACAGGAAGAGTGAACGTTTTAGTGCTTATTAAGTAATACTTTGCTTATTAGTGGGTGACTGTCTGTCTGGGATTCAAGGGAGGTTACAGTGCGATTTTCCTGGCCTTCCTGCCCAGCTAACTGTCATTCCGAGCACACTCCATCATAGTTTATTGGTCCTTCGAGCAGGATAGGTAGTCAGCTTGAATCCTTATCTACTCTACATTCGCTACGCTTTCTTCTGTTCCAGCCTACGCCTGTTGCCTCTTGCTCTAAATAAGGATTGGATCCTGCAATCTGAGTTGCTACCCATCATTCCGCTACAACCTACATTTGAACTCATTGTCATCGCTTTGTCTAAAGAAATTGATAAATAGACATCATTCACATGAATGCACACATAGTAAATTAAGAGATACAGGCACACAAATACACTATTTCTGTTCCTTTCCATCTATTGCTCGTTCTGGTGAGGCAGGACCCCATGCACAGTCTGCTTGACTTGCATAAGGAGTGTGGTTGATATTTTGAAGTCAATTGACTTACGTATATTATATAGGTTTTATTGAAAGAATTTATATTGTGGACAGTGTATTTTGGTTGTGCTAGAATAACATGTCATTCCCATCAATAGATTCCGAGAAATGCTTACACAAATTTTTATAGTTTACACTCCATCAAATTTCATCGTCACCACCTGAATGGGTAAAGTGTCATCACGTTCAATATAAGCAGCAATGTTTCAAACAGGATGACGTGTAAGTATGGAAAGGAGTACGAAAGAAGGCAAATTTTTTGCAGAGCACAGGTCCACTATCATGATAGAAGGACCGAGAGATTCAGGTGCAGGAGAGGTAGACAAAGAAGAAGGGACTCCATGACTCAAGAAGAAAGAGCTGAAAAAGAAAAGGTGAGGGGATAAGAAGATCTGAGATAGTTCAGAAAAAGAGAGCAGGAGAGGGAAACTTACTATAGAGAATGATAATGAGTAAAAATAACTTATGCTATTGCATTCTTACTTTGCACTACATCAATCACCATGGGGTACTTGCTAGTAGCTAATTATAACTGGATTGTAATAAATGACAAGTTAAACAAAATAAAATATTGACAATTCTAATGAAACTCTCGTAGTAAATTAGATGCTCAGGAATAATGTGGGGCCTGTTCTGACATCCTATGGCCGCCAAGTGAATTTCTTCAGCTTATATTTACTGGTTGGAGGTTGATTCACAGCTACATATTAATTCCTACTTGGACAATTCTATTGTGAATTTGAGAATTTTCTTATGGGTGATAGTGGTTGCACTGACCTTTAGATACAAGTAGACATGTGCATGATAGAGGAGAGACCTACAATTTAGTATCAAGATATAGATTACAAACCAACAATGAAATAACAGTATAGACTAGTTGCTAAGCATTATCTTGTAGCTCCATTGTTAGATGAGGAAGTTGAAAAGTAATAGTTTCAATGACTAACATAGTAGCGGAAGTTCTATATGGAGTTAGATATCTACTGTATTATACTACTGAAGGTTTCTTCTTAGTAATAATAATTTCAGTGACCAAGCTAAAAAGAGCAACAAACATGAGCATTATTGAAACAGGAACCATATTAATTTGATGTAAAAATATTTAAAAAAAAACCCAGTAATGATAGTAGTTTGAAAGATAGGAAGTTGAGGACTGTTCAGTTAATCTTCATAGTTGGGTCTCGTTATATACAGTAGTTTCAATGACTAACATAGTAGAGGAAGTTCTGTATGAAATTAGACATCTACTGATCGGGTTCCCAAGAACAGATGTCAGTGAGAGGTCTACCTGCTATCATCAGTGATTTAAATAAATACAGAATGTACTTTATTATGACAGGATTGCCATAATTATAATGTAATTCATTCATTTTTCTTTCTCTACAACATTCTTTTAGATGAAATAAATATTCTTGAGAAATGCAGCAAAAGTGTGATGGATATACTTGGGGTAAGTTTCTCTGTATCTAGTACATCTGCAATATGATCTAGGAGATTCAACACATGCTATCAAATGCCACACATTCTTTTTTCCCACACTCAGATCCCCATTTTAGAATAGTAGTAGTAATAGTAGTAGTAGTAGTAGTAGTAGTAGTAGTAGTTAGTGAGCAATAAGAACAATGTGATACCAAAGAAAACAATAGTTTTGCTTTCCTCTCTCTGTTTTCTTTCTACTGCCTGCTAGATTCAATTGATTCTTGCTACAGGAAGACAACACAATACAGCGAAACCTCTCTTAATGGACATTCTATGTAAAGGACATCTCTCTGTAATGGACAATAGTAAAAGCACTGATGGGAGTTACCATAACGTCTATTATGGTGAGTTTACATTGGCCTCACCAAGTACCCTCTTTTATTCAAAACAATTATTTTTGTGAGACAGGTGGTACCAGCACCAGAGTGACTGTGGATTCCATTTTTTACAATGACCCTCTCTGGGACGGAGAAGGTTGTGGGCCTGCAAGTACATGTTGCCAGAAAAACAATCCTCCATGGTTCTGTGCTAGTCTGCCTGAGATGACCTCTGATGACCTGGAGTTAAGGCTGTGCCGAGATGAAGACAGAGATAATGAAGATGTAATAATCTCTTTTATGGAGTTGTACATACTTCTTCAGGAATATTGAATATTAGTTGTTTGTCATCACTAGGCAGTGTAGTCACACAACAAGTGTTCTAACTTTAATTGAGTTTTCTAATAATTAGTTCCTGGTACTCTAATAGACCACGGATAGGTGGTGGGTACAGCATTTTGGTAAAAATCAGACACGGTAGAGAGTATTCATATGCATTGTATATGTGTCTGTGTGTTCTACGTGATCGATCAACTTCAGTATTTTGACTGAAGCTACTGTCTAGGGTGTATCATGCACAAAAAGAGTGACTTGTAATTGAAAGGTGTACTCAGTTAGTATCTAATAGATGGTCAGCAATCTAGTATCCAACAGGTATCACTGCAGAATAGATACATGATACAAGTAGGTACTTAGGCTTTCTGGTTCGTTCCTTCAGTCACTTTCAAGTTTAGCTACATTTTGTGGACTTGCACACACCCATGGGACTTGCTCCCTTATCATGAAATTTTGGGATTACAGTAAAGCTGAACTTGTTGTGTAAAAGAACTGAGAGAAAAACAAGCACATTGCTCTATTGTAATCAGTATCATCATGAATTGATTTAATTAGAACACACACTTATCTAAACCATGATATGAATGAAATCAAGATAATATTTGAGTAGAACTTAATGCACAGCAGCTAAAATCATGTACAATCTAAAAAATGCATTTATGATTTGTATGTTCCTTGCAATTCTTTGTACATATTTGTGGAACTTGCTAACTCCGCCCCTAGGTTTGTCAGGCCGGAGTGGAGGTCTTCCTTTGACCACTGTAGTAGTTTTATGTCAGACAAGCAAATCTGTTGGTTAATAGACTCAAAGGAGGGCCTTTGACTGGATTCAGGATGCCTAGTATTTATCACAGACAATTATTAACAAAATAGAGGGCATCAATTTTATATTGTTAATATATGATTATTTCAGCCCCACCCCCCTCCCTTCTTCCCAAAATAACCTTCCAGCTACCTGTACTGTACTAAAATCATGAATATATTTGATATAATGTTGGAGAATCCTGTGAGTGTTTAACATACAGCTATAATCACTTGTATTTTTTATGCTGCGGTTAACAGCCATGGATTAAAAACTTTATTTTTCGGTAAGTTTCCCACTGGTGTCGTATATTTCACCTGTTGTGTGCAATTGTATGTTTCACAAAAGAGCTAATCTGTCATAGTAATGTTAAAAGTAAGCTAGTTAGCTACTTCACTAGCTAGATTCATTAGTCATTAACGAGACACACTATCGCTTAATAAAAAGTGCTAGGAGCAGGAAGAAAAGTGGTACTTAACAAAAAAACACTTAACAAAGAGGGGGCAATACAACCAGCATCTACTGTAATTCATGAGCAGAGCTGGATGGTAAAGCATCATCAACCGACGACGATGATGGTGGGTATGTAAAATAAAGCTGAGTCTGGTTGGTAAAGTGTTGTCAATACACTACCACCAATAGTGTGTGTTTATAAATGCATTGGTCAAGCGGCAACAGCAGTGTGTATATTCATAAAGAACCATGTTGGTAAAGCATCATTAGTACAGATGACGACGACAGTGGTGTATGTATTCATGAATATAAGGGTCAAGAAAAGTAAGTGAGAGGTAAGCAGACTGATTTAGTGGTTGAGGATAATGACGATGAATATGATATCTTATGCAACTGCATTTCTAAATTGAAAAAATAGTTCATCAAGCACCCTTAAAAAATAGATAGCATTATTAGAAATATGGAGTAAATCAAAGCTTGTTGCTATGCTTTAGGCTTTATTGTCACAACTTTTTTTGTTTGTTTCTTTAAGTTTTAGCCATTGCCAAGTTGTAAAACTTAGATTCCTTAACGCAGCAAATTCATGATATCCTAATCTAACTATTATAACTAATATATATATATATTACAAAAATGCAAGTAATCATAGCTTTGTGTTATACACTTAAGAGGTAATAATAATAAAACATAAGAATGCCTTAATTTTTTTAATCCTATCTGTCAAAACAGCCATACCAGCAACTTATCATGATCTTGTAGATGGATCGTGGACAACCAGGAGGAGGGGGCATACAATAGCCTGAGTCCAAAATCTTCACAACCTATAAATATAAGTTTTTACATCTTGTATCCCATTTCAATAAATGAACATTCCTATTATATTAGAATATGCCTTTACCAACCAGGCAAACTTGATTTCACCAAAATGGATATGGGTTGGTGGCTATTATTGTGGGTTCCAGCTATAATATTTTGCAAAGAAATCAATGAAGGTAAGTCTTGTTTCCACCCAATTCAAGGATTTAAACTCCCGCAAACTCTGGAACTTGACAAAACTGAGGTTAATCGAAGACATATTTGCCTGCTATTGCTTAGATCTGCAAGTATGAGAGTTATAATATGAAATTTTAGAAGAATAATAAGATTAAAAATTCCAAGAAGTAAACAAGGAAGCAGGTGGCGACAAGAAACTAATTCCCAAAATTTGTATTGGCTAATTAATCTGAATTATTGTCAGCTGTGCTTTGCTAGAGTTTCTTCTTGATGCAGCAATTGTTATGATTGGAAAAATAATCAAAGTGTACTCTGAGTCCTGTGACAGGGTTTTCACCACTGTTGTGTCTAACTAGAGATTAAACAGTTATTTTAGAAAGAAGTTACCACTCATGCAACTAAAAGAATAAGAAACCATGTTTAGATACAATTGCTGAAAAAATGATTTATATGGAAGTAAAGTCACATGGATGCCCTAAGTATGTAGTACACAGCCAAACCATTAATAAATTAGCAACCTGCATTAACTTCAGTCATATTTATGATAATTGACACTATCTAGGGTTAATTAAACTCCATGTACTATCTGTGGTCTACACAATTTTTTTAAGTTGCCTATATCTAGCTTAAATGCCTCTAGTATATTATAGATACCTCAGAGTTGTTATAATCTTCAAATGGGTTGTGCCCCAGACTCCATATTTCATACAAGACCACTCCATAGCTCCACACATCACTGGATGTAGAATACTTCTTGTAATATAGAGCCTAAGATATCAGATAAATTGTCAGCCATTACTAATTAATCATCATAATTATAGTTGCTAAATCGAGTCAACACAAAAGTAATGAAGTACCAGAGATGCAACCCTCAGCGCTACTATACACTTGTTAACTATTAAATCATTTCTCATACCAATCAGGTATTATCAATATAGCTGTGCAACAATGATGGTAGATGTGAATGCCGTCTTCATAAGATAAAAAGCTAAACACGTAGAGAACACTCACCGATAGTTTCAACACAAAACTTCAAGTCAAGCACTTGGTTAACTTTTCAACATAAAACAAAACTACGCATACTGCAATAAATTATTAGCTCATGTGATTACGACGTAATGAAAGGGCATTACCTACGAAAGCTAGTACCTATGTGGAGCTGATAACTTCACATTTTCTCAAAAATCAACCCAAAATTTAAAAAAAAATCAATAATAGGTCTTAAATAGTCTTCTGAGTAAATTCATGCCTAAATCAACATGTTAATTATCAGTAACCTCCAAAGTCAGAGCATGACAGATGGACAGACAGGCAGGAAAAGTATTATACCCCTCTTGTGCATGCGAGCTGAGGGAGAATTCCCAAATGCCTTGTTCAGTCACATGTCAAACGTATAAGATTAACTGTAACAAAGTCAACTTGTACTTGCTAACAAGAAATATGATGGTACTACTATTTGTTTTCTATATATACCTCAGGTGCAGTCCACTTCACTGGAATTACTCCTCCGTGAGACTTGTAGTAACTCTCGTCTGCTAAATCACGGGACATCCCAAAATCTGCAATCTTTTAAAAGAAATTCAGAATGATAAAACTAAGACAGACCATACCTATCCACATGCCTACTAATTAAACATTTGAATCATTGGACTGATAACAATACTGAGACTGTGCAATTTGGCTTGTTCATCCTTGAGTAAAAAACACATGAAAGTTACTATATTAGTATTTTTGCTGTGCAGTGGAAATTGTATTGCAATTAACCAGACGTATGTGACTGCTAGTGGAAAGAATTAAAACTTGGGAGAATTCCATACAATCGGGAGGGAGGAACTGGGAATTATTGAGAAAACCGGGAGCATCCTGGGTAAACCAGGATAATTGGCGTCATTGTAAGTTGATATTTGAAATTTACTCAATGTAAATGTAAATAAGACATCAATTAAATACTACATGATGATACTATACTACACCTTACCTTACAGATGTCATCTTCAGACAGTAAAATGTTCCTAGCGGCCAGGTCTCTGTGAACAAACCCCTTGTTGGAGAGATATACCATACCAGCTGCAATCTGCCGGCAGTAACTGAGCAGAGAGTGACCATCCACTGTGGCAGATTTTTTATCTATTGGTCTTGATGACAGTAAGTGCTTTCTCAAGTCACCTTTACTGAGAAGTTCAAGCATTAATAGTATCTACAAAAGACACACAAAAGCATAACTGGAAAGTAAATTGATAAACTTTTAGCTTTATGGATTCTTTCACAGTGTTCTGCGAGAATTTTTTTCATTTACTAAAAAGGCCAGTCTGCTTTTTTTTTTTTTAACTTTTGTATTTTATTTCTGGATAGCAGGATAAATTGATGACACTGGGACCAATTCACCTCTCCACTGGCTCATCATTTTCAAATTTAAGCCTAGTGTAATAATTTAATTAATTATGGGTCTTGAGAGACCCTAAGTTTCAAAAACCTGGGCAAGAAGAATGAGTAAGTCAGTAAGAACATAATTTTGAGTAGGTAAGAAATATATATCTAAGTGAGTGTGAGTTTGTGAGTAAGTAAGTAAAATTAATTAAAGTAAGTAATTAAACAAACAATAAAATAAAATAAAATAAATAAACAAAGTCAAATTAATTAATTAATTAAATAAATAAATAAATAAATAAACAAATAAAAATTAAAAACAACAACAAAGAATGATAATTAATGCCTAGTAAATTTGTTCAATAGCTACAAGGTGACTGTTTAAAAAGTTAAAGACCCATGGAACTTGGACACAAATCTATTGCTAAACTAATACTACAGCAGACAATAAAATTAAATTGAGCACTTACTGGCTCTCCATCAGATATTATGCCATGCATATTGACAACATTGGGATGTTTGAACTGGCCCATAATGGCTGCCTCCTGCAGGAACTTGACTTTGTCTTCACTCTTTGCTCCTTCTTTGAGCATTTTGATGGCCACTTCTATATCTTCCCCATTATTCTGCCACATTCCTCTATGTACGGCTCCAAACTGGCCTGATCCAAGAAAGTCACCTAGTCTATACCAATAGATTTTTGAGCTAATTGATAGTGTCCCTTGTTTAATTGGAATGTGAGCAGACTTACTTCACTGAAGACCGAGTTGGAGCTGATGTTCTGTCAAGAATCTGAGAATATAAAGTTTTTTCATCTTCAGCCGGAGATTGAAACACTTCTTCATACTCCTAAACATAATAATAATAAGAAGAAGAAGAATAATAATAATAATAACAACAACAATAATAATAACAATCGCAACAACAAAAATAATGACAATGATGACAATGATAATAACATGATTTGTGAGAGTATCATATGCAAATCAAATCCAACTGACAATATGACTGACAGTTTATGTGATTTCTATGAAGATTTGTGCAGACAAGGTAACTCCAATGAATGAATTAAAAAAGATGTTACAACATTGAAAATCTATAATATTTACTCTAAACAAAAGCTAATAGATACTACTTTCAGGGGAGTAGGAAGCCAGATCTTATCGGTGCGGCCATTACAACCAAACCCACTAACCACACCCACTCATTTATTCAAGTAATGAGTTTTATTAATAGAAAAGACAAGACAATAGTTTTTCTATCAATGAACCAAAGAGTTCAAGTCTATGCTCTGCATATCTAATAAATTCAAATGCCACTGTAATCACACCGAACAATACAGTACAAGCTATATTTTATTATATTATTACAAAGCAAATTATTTTCTAAAAATCAGTAAGTTCATTCAAATAAATAATGTTAAAATAATTTTAACATTATTTATTTGAATGAACTTACTGATTGTTAGAAAATAATTTGCTTTGTAATATAATAAAATATGGCTTGTACTGTATTGTTTGGTGTGATAGTTACAGCTATTATGTAGAGCGTATATATCATATAGCTACTTGGATGTATAAAGCAAGCAATACTATGACAAAAAAGACAAAAAAAACTTAATCCTTCATAATTAGAACTTACAAATGCCTGCCATTTGTGGTAGTCTTAATTTTATTTTCTTCAAATACGTGTGGCAAATAACTGAATAGGAAGACTCCTAATAGTGCAAAATCGCCATTTTGCATACCAACATTACTGGAAGGATTTCTGAACTACATTTGTTTTTCCTAAGGATCGCTTTGGAATAGTAAACGAAAGACCAGGCTGGTCTGGCGTTTCATAAAAAAAATCTTCCAAAAGGTTTGATATTAGCTATCTAATCGTGGCAGAAGTCATTTTGACCACTCTATTTCGACCGCCCCCAAGTTCGACGAGCATGAGTTCAGGTAAAGAGTAGAAAAAATAATAGACACGCCCCTCTTTGTTAAAATATTGGTGCGGCCATGGCTACTTGGCCACACCCATTCTGACACCCCTGAGACTTTATTTGCTGAAGCTACTGACTTACCCTTGGTGGTTCAAGAATAAAATACTCTTGATGGCTTCCATTCACTGCTGGGCCAGTCTCATAATACCAGAGGCCCTTGTCAACACCAGAAGTGGGGCAGTTTACTGAAATATTATCATATGTAATCTCTATAGGATGGAACATAAGAGCATGTTGAATGTGTTAGTTTCATATGCTTTGTTTTCCACTAATCATAAAAAAAAATTATAAAAACAACAACAAACTTTTCAACCATTTTTACCTATTAAAAAAAGAGAGTGGTGCACCAAATAACATTTAAAACTTGTACAATGGTTTATATAGGATAAACTGGAAGGACTCTAGAACAACAGTTAAAACATCAGAAAGCATAGAAATTACTTGACATCAACACATCTGCAGTTGCTCAACATGTATCACACCGATTGGGAGAATGCTAAAATAGTACATTATCAGCAAGAATTACACAATAGATGTTGTTCAGAGTCTTGGCAAATCAAAGTGAACAGGGGTATTGGTTTATTGCCTTTAATGTATAACTGCCTGACAAAAATGTAGCTTTTAGCTGAAGTTTTCGCATGTTATAGCTTTGTCATGACAACATGTTATTGGCGAGCGAGCGTAGCGAGCGAGACACTTACAGGGGTAACACAATCGAAAATCGGGGATGTTTATAAATGTATTTGTATATATGTTTGGACGTACGTATGTCATTTTGTACTTTGACCCTCGCGTTTTTGTGTTAGTTATGTTGTCGACCCCGTCCCAAATTGCACTAAACAGAATCCTCTGGTTTATCGATCAGTACCCGTATCACCCTAGAAATTGAATTGTTTGCCGTTTTGAATTCTTTTGCGGGTGCAGTTCAAACTTGAAAACTTAAGGGACTTCCATTTCTATTCGAGTTAGTGGCAGTGGTAAGTCAATGCGCTCTTTGTCATGGCTATAAGCCGTGCGCAACAGTATTTACTTGAAAATACATTGTCCACTAGACTACTGCGAAGGTAAGTCTGTGTAGGTGCATTTCCAGTTTTGTCAAAGCATTGTGTGTTACAACCACTACTTAGCTAAAGAATATCACAAAGAAAACTAATAACGTGTATTGTTTTGTTGTTGTTTTTTCCCTTCAATTCAAGCAGTTGCAGAGAGTTGTTACTATGGCACTGAAATCCCTTTACCGTGTATGCGAAATTAAAAAACTGGACCTTATCAGTAGCTTCAGTGTTAGAAGTCAAATTCATTCATATAAAAATAATATTATAGTCTTTAGGCTCGCTCGCCATTTGTGCTCAAGCACATCACTAGTAGTTCTATCATAACAATAAGTTTCCTTGTGGACATTGCTTAACTTCACTAAAGTTATTATCACTCACACACTGATGATAGCTGTTGCATAATGATTGAAACATTTGTGTATTTTATAAAATAAAATAAACATAACTAGTTGAAAATGAAATATTATGGGACTAATAATTACATACAATAATTAATTAGCTTTTCCTAAGGAAGATGGTAATAACAGAATAAATTGAACAGAGGGTATGTACCTTGTTCATGGAATCTGTGGTCTGATGGCTTTAGTTCACTTGACTGAGACTCCATTGCAATGGATGACATCTTTTGTTTCTTAAAGATGAAGTAAGTGAGTGGTACTGCTAAGGTCAATGTCATTACGAATACCATAGTAGCAATTCCAGCAATTATTCCCACTAAAGTTCCTATTGATAATCCATTATGATGTGGCTCTGAAGTTAACTCACTGATGAAAGTGGTTGAATGATCATTTGAGTGTGCCATTGACGGAGTGTTGTCATTAGTGTTGGTAGATGCAGAGGTAGTGATGCTATTATCTACCAACAGAATAATAAGTTAAGAAAATAATGGCCCTAATATGTCACATAGTAATAGACATTTACTTAGAATTGTAACATGATACATTCAAACCTTTGGTACAAGTTTTACACTATCCTCAAGCCTTGACCCTCAGTTGTGTTACTCCCGTACCAACCTCCTTACATAATTATAGCAAATTAATCTAGAGGGAATTTCATAAATAGATTATGGCTCCTGTAAAAACAACAAGATTGTGCACATTTGCCAAAGTTTTTGTTTTTTCTGTATCAATTTAATGATTAACTAAATGATTACAAGTACTCGTAGTGACAGCCTTCCTTGAAAATGTTACTCCAGTACAACTATGTCTCTAGTAACCAACCACTTATCAGTTACATAGGAACCCATGTCAAAACACAAGCTACCAAAGCAATGACTAGACTGTCAATATGATGAGCTCATGGTATTAACGTAAGTCTCAAAGAATGCATTTCTTGAGAATGTGTCTTCATCTTATAATGCATGGCAACTTACTTGTTGCATGATAAGCTTGTCTGCTGATAGAACAACCTGTCTCCCAGCTTTCTATATTACTTCAGTGAATTCATGTAATCAACCAGTAGATCAGAACTGCTTATGCTGTACCGAAGAATTGAATTTTGTTTGCTAGCTACATATATACCATTGCAGGTATCAAATAAGAAGTTGGTGTATTTTATTTTTTCTGAGTATTTATAAGCACAATTTCATCTGTGATAAATATTATATTTGTGACACCTTAAATTTTTTGCATATAATTAATTTTTATTCCATCACTGCTGATTTTTTTTCCCTTTAAGCAGCAGTGGATACATTAGCATGGAATATTGGGATGTTGCCTTTTTACATGCAATTAATTCCTATGCTCCGCAAGATTTCTTTCTTTTCTTTTTTTTTTGGGGGGGGGGGGGGGGGGGGGTGAAATTGCAAACCAAAACTATCTTACCAAAGTGAAACTTCAATAGCAGGAGGCCATCTTGGTCAGTATTGTTACAAAATTGTGATAAGCCCTCAACGACCCGTCCAATAGGAACTGATACAATGTATTGCTGAGTTAAGAAATTTGAAGTGCTGACATTTTTAAATTTCAATAAATGATATCCACTCTCCACAGAAACACCAGCAAAAGATGTCAGGTTAAAATCTCTCACAGTGTATACATCACAACAAAGACGATTACTACAAGAAGCACTGGATCTATTCCTTGTAATGGACAGTGCTTGCTCTTTCTTAAATGCATATTGACTGTTTATTATCATTGGGTGCAGTGACCATATTTCAAATATCTTACTATTCGTGGTGTTTCGCTGAATAGTGTAACAATATCCCAATTTTGCCACAGGAGTTTCACAACCTTCTAGACCAGTAGGGAAAATGTAAGTGAAATCCTCTCTGGTATTTGTATATTGGCTATTTCTTGCTGACATTTGACTTTCCAAATCTTTGGAGTTAAATAATCTCTCAGGGAAGGAGGGTATGCCATAAATTCCTTTGGAGAGACTCTGACAGTAGTCTGCGGGGCTAGTAGGCAGCTTGCAGCAATCTATCAAATTGCACACCATACGAAATTGTTTTTTTATCTTTTTTTTATAAGAAATTAGCTAACTTACTAGCCGCTAACACCACCATGAGCGAGACACTTATCCGTAGCATCGCGGGATCAGGTTCAGGGATAGCCTCGCTAGCCAGACGAATGCAGCGGTAGTGTAGTAGTTTAGCGGTCGAAATAAAACAGATAGCTAGCGTATTAGGCTGGGCTGGAGAATTTTTTTTAGTATTTCAGGGAGGGGCACCTAGCTTAAATGTTATAAGTCTGCATAACTTATCAACTACAAGACACTAACATTATACCTCAGCTTCGAGCCAACACAGAGTGTAGGGTGGGCCTAGTTCAGAAAAGTGTGCCAATTTTTATTTGTTATTTTATTTTTTAACAGCTTCTACGCCAAGTGCTCACAAGTTTTATATTTCTATCAATTATTCATCATTATAGTGTCTGGATGGGTTCAATCTATTTAGCTATATATTCCACTTTCTTAGTTGTTATCAGGAAAAAAAAAACTCATTAACTGCAATGGTCATAGCTAATATTCACTTCATGGCTTGGCTGACTATAATGGATATATTATTGTGAAATTTGTTAATTCAATCTATTCAAATTAATTTAGTATAGACTATGGTGGTTATAGAAAGCTAACTAATTAAACAATTCGTGTTGTCGGATATTATGTCTCGGGACATCTTTAAAGTGAAATTATCTTTCTTGTACTAGGATAATATCTTTCTCCTTGTAAAATACAGACTCCTACTCATTGTATTAAAATTTAAGAATTCTGCCTCGCCATCACTTAAGAAAGTTTGTTCTATGCTACCTTTAACAGTCCCATTTAACAATTATTACCTCAAGTTGCCACCTCTGTGCAGTTTTCATTTTCTAGACATGTAAGAACCAAAAATGACACCCTCCCTCTGTGACACACATCTGCTCTTCCACTCATCATTCATCACTGACATATTTGGCAGAACGCCAGGCCGTTCAGACAACTGATCACTTATCTTTTCATGTGGTGACTTTAAATTTGCTGGGGGGTATTTGATGCATTACCTAACTGAATTAAATGTTTAGTAAATTATGATTGAGGCACTATTTTATATTTTATATTTAGATGGGGAAAATAGTGAGTGAACTAGCCTTGCTATATGCCATACATTTGATAATTTTCCTTGAGTGTTTTTGCATTACAATAAGCATTCAATATTCTCCCATATTGAAAGTGTTCAGTATGGGAGAATATTGAATGTGTAATTCTATACAACTGTATTTTTAAAAGTACAGCAGAGTTAACTCTGAACAAGGAGACTTTGAAACACAACTGCTTTACTGTTTTGAAATATATCCAATTTCCAATAAAAACACTATTAATTATCAAGTTCTGACACTTCATAAAAAATGTGAGAGTCTTGGAGGTCGAGGTTGTCGTAGCTCAGTGGTTAGAGCACTGGTGGCTAAAGCCAGTGGCCCTGGGTTCGAATCTCCGGTGACAACTAAGATTTTTTCACATTTTTCCTTTGCTTTTTTCCAGACCCCTTTAGGTGAGAAAGTTTCAATCTAAAAACTTTTAACTTCTTTTTTTTCTTTTCTTATTTACTTCAGAGGATAGGTGAAATTATTCAAGTACATAATTACAGTAACTGTGAGCGTATTATGATGAGGTAATTGATGTCTAAAAAATACAGAACATAAGACAGTCTTGTGTTCTGAGACTAAAACTATAAAATTCAAATTGCAGTCCACACTAGAGCCATAGTATAGTTTACTATTTGTAGGTGTCCTGCAAGTCTTGGTATAAATTCTTCGAACTCTCCATTTCTTCACCCAATTTTTTTGCTTGTGGATTAACAGCCAGGTCTTCTTGGGCCCACTGGAGCAGCTTAGTATCAGACATACATATTTGCTGATTGATGCACTCAAATGTATACCTTTTAGAGGAGTCAGGATGCCTATTGGATTAAAAAGTTGAACAGTAAAAGCTAATTATATAATTATTAGTTTAATTTATTCCACAAAACTCTATGGATAATTGAGACTATTTTATATTTCTATATAGGTGGGGAAACTATTAAAATTAACTGGATTGGTCATGCCAACTCCTACAAAAATGTCAGTTTCACTATTTATACTCTAGATTTAAACTAAATAGATTGTGTACTAGTGGTGTGCTTCAGTACAAAAATAGTGAGTGAGCTAGCCTTGTTATATTGAACACTCCAATGCACCGTTACATAATTCTATACAACTGTATTTTTAAAAGTACAGCAGAGTTAACTCTGAACACAAGGAGACTTTGAATGAAACACAACTGTTTTACTGTTTTGAAATCCAATTTCCAATAAAACAATTATTATACACTCATCATACAATAGGAGGATGACATTTTACTCTTACAGTTGTATTTTCACTATCTTCCAGCTCATGAAAATACATACGTGTGCTCTTGAAGTAATCTCCCCATATTGTACGCTGATTGGTGCTGTAAGTATAGGGTCGGCTATGCTGTAAACATTTATATGTGTGTGCACTTTGTGTTGCTTTTTAAATCTGTTCATTTCTGCCAGTCATATGTTTTTACTTTTCCCTCACTTAACTAAAGTTAAATGTTAGTTGAGTTTGGGTTTACAGAGGGCATAGAACCCTGATGGCAGTTCTACAACCCCCCCCCCACCACCTTTCCGTTGAAACCCCCAACAATTCTCTAAATATTTGACTTTTTATAACTTCTCACCTCTAGATATTGAAGCCCTATTGTAATGCTTTGAGCACATTGAAGTCGAAAGTGATAAAGTTCAAGTGTATTTGATACTTAAGAGAAGTTGTGTCACTTTTAGAACAACTCTAGTCTGCTGTGTATTGTAAGCAATTGACAAAATAAAATACAATAAATTTCTAACATTTAGGTCTGGCCCTAGGGCATGCCTATTTTGCATGTACAGAAGGTTTGGTTCAATTCATTCTAATCATCTATGCAATATACCAAATGTGTATGTATAAATATACATAAAAAAGAGAGAGAGCCACTCACTTTTATAAATAAACTGAATAAGTTGACGGTAGAGTGGAGGGGGGATGGTGGAGGAGGGGGGGTGCAATATTTAAAGCAAATTGTCATTAAACACATTCAGACATATGCTAAATTCAACTGATTACAATATCACAGCGATATTAGAATGTGTACGTGTGTGTATATATGTATATATGTGTATGCATAATATATGTCACATATGTATCTCTGGGCTGTTTAGCTTTTTCTCTTATGAAGACAGTGTTAAATGTACCTTTTTCATTGCTCGAGCTATATTAATACCTGACTAGAATAGCCAATAAGTTATTCTTTTGGTCTGAGATGAATTTATAATAGCTAGCTAGTGTATAGTAGCACTGAGGGTTCACACCTTTGTGCTCATAAAAGTTTAATGCTTGTTTTGAAAATTTAGATGAACTTATTTAATTCTAGGCTAGCTCGCTCTCCATTTGTGAGCAAACCACTGGTATTCATCACCACTATAACAGGGATCAGTGGATTCTTAAGAGTATAGTAAAATGAGGCACTGTCCCCAATTTTTACATTTTTAATGTTTTTATTACTAGTTTCCATTTTGTTACCAAGACACTGGAATTGTGCATCAAATAGAAAAATAGTCATTGCCAACCAATAAAATTTGGTATAGTCTTACCTGATAAACTGGAGTAGCTAAACCAACATCCAGTAAAGTATAAACTTGTTAAATAATAATTCTTTTCGAGATTTTGGGAAATTCTTTTTATTGCACAACACAGTGGAATATTAAGTTGCTGTTGTTTCATGGGTAAGGGTAATTTTACCTAATGTTCCAATTGGATGGGGAAAACCTAAAACAACATGGCAGTGATGGACAGCCTTGGTTAGACATGTGTGTTCAATTGCAGTAATAAAAAAAAAAGGGTTGTGGGCCTTCAGGATCATCATATTTTTAGCCTGGTCAGTGCTATCAGTTTTGCTCTAGTCTGGCTCATGGAGAATGAAGATGATGAACATTACATAAAGGAAAAAAGTGACCTTTTGAAAAGCGTATTTTTTAAAGTTTTTGTTACTTCCATTATTTGAAGTTTCTGGCTTAGAAATTTGATATATTATAGCTTCTCAGAAACAAATCAAACATGCCCTCATCCACACCCTTATACCAGTAATTGGCTATAATTTGTGCACCACCTAATACACTGAAACTACACAACTCTGCACATACCAGCAACTTATCATAATGCTATAAAGAGATCGAGGGCATCCTGGTGGAGGTGGCAGGCGATAGCCAGTATCAAGCAACTTCATGACCTGAAAAGTAAGCATTTTAATAAGCATTTTAGCCTTGTTGAACCTATTGTTTTGCAATACTTTACCTCAGAATTACGTAATTCCTCAAATGGTTTATGTCCCAGACTCCATATTTCATAGAGGACCACCCCATAGCTCCATACATCACTGGATGATGAGTACTTCTTGTAATGGAGAGCCTGCAATAGTTCAAGATATTTAACTAGCAGGGGTGGAGACAGCTACATTAACATTGGGGGGAGAGGAAACTATATGGTTATGGTTGGGTGTGGGGAGAGGTAAGGGCTTCTTATGTACTTTGTACTTTTATATGGAAGCATGATAGCATGAAAATTTGGTTTGTGGAGCCTATTTAGGCAAAAAAGAAAAACAGCAACAAACATTAGCTTTTCACAGGGTTTTATTTTTATTTTAAACAATACGGAATTTTAAAATGTCTGGCTATCACTGGGAATCGAACCCAGGACCACTAGTTTAATACACCAGCGTACTGTCACTAGCTATGACAAACCAGCCAGCAACTGAACACTTCAATTCTGTCTTAACAGTATGACTACAGAATTGAAGTGTATGGTTGCTGGCTGGTTGCCATAGCTAAGTGCCAGAGCACTTGTGTGTTAATAAAAAAAAAAAAGCCTGTGAAAGAGAGAGAATATATCTAATGAAACAAAGAAGGCTGATAAATAAATTGCAAAACAACAAAACAACAAACACTAATGACTAAATATTCAATAATATAGTAATTTGAGCCTTACAAAAATAATAAAACCAAACTATTAATGAAATTGTTTTTTGCTAAGTTGGGGCAATGCCATTCAAATATTGAAAGTGTGGGGGCTGTCCCACCTGCCCCCTTCCCTTATTCTCCACTACTGTGTAGAGGTTAAATTCATTGGTCAATGGCCCCACAGATCCCAGTGCAAAAGAACCAATATTGTTTTGGTTTGTTTGTTTTTTTGTTGTTGTTATCGTTTTCTGGAAAAAAATAATTAACTGCCTCTACATGGAAACTTTAAAAATACAACTAGGAAGAAAATATCTGCAATAACAGTGCAAAGAGTGGCATGTTAAAATTTTAAAGTGAAGGGAATAGCCTAATTTTGCAGGTTGCAACATAAATGTCAGGTTGTGTCACATACACTGGTGTAAACATGAACATCCTACATACTTCTGGGGCAGTCCATTTCACAGGGATTTTCCCTCCATGAGATTTATAATAGGTATCATCAGCCAAATCTCGAGACATTCCAAAATCAGCAATCTGGATGAAGAAATATTTATAATTCACTGTCTAAATAATTCTAGAACAAGGATTATAAACCTTGCATGTGTCATCCTCAGATACTAAAATATTCCTAGCAGCCAGGTCTCTGTGAACAAACCCCTTGTTGGAGAGATATACCATACCAGCTGCAATCTGCCGGCAGTAACTGAGCAGAGAGTGACCATCAATTTTCGATCCTCCCTCCACTGGTCTTGAAGCCAACAGAAGCTTTCTCAAGTCACCTTTCTCAAGAAGCTCAAGAATTAACACTATCTGGTAAAATTATATAGGGATACTATAAGTCATAATATAAATCAGTTAACTCTACATTACACACTGTTATAAATACCACTGAGAAATCAGATTACCCTAAAATTGTGGCATGACTTTTTAGATGTTATTTCCTTACTGGTTCTCCTTCAGTGACTATGCCGTACACATTAATTATGTTGGGATGTTTAAACTGGCCCATAATGGCTGCCTCCTGCAGGAACTTTACTTTGTCTTCACAACTCGCTCCTTCTTTAAGTATCTTAAATGCTACATCCAAATCTCCATCATTCTTGCTCTTCCACTTTCCTCTGTACACAGCTCCAAACTGGCCAGACCCTAACCAATTCCCCAATCTATTCAGTTAATAAACCAATTCATGACAATTAAATGCAAAGAATCTTGTGACAATATTAATATGCCATAAGGAACAAAGTCTACCTTCAGTTCTTGAACAACAAAATGGAACAACAAAGTCTCACATTACTGAAGAGCGTTTTGGAGCTTGTGTCAATCTCCGAAGCTGTGAACACAAACCTTCCTCATCATCAGCTGGCAATACGTAATCACGTTCTCCATCCTACAATAAATTCAGAGTAAAAAAAGTATCAAACTCAGGGGGTCCAAAACTAGCACCCCTCAATATTCTAGATGGTTGTTTATTACATATAAGTACTTTGCCTATTTCTAGGAAATCACTGCACAAACAACTAGAGCACCAAGGGTGCGAACCCTCAGCACGTTATTAAACAACTGAGATTTCTTCGGATTACTTTAACTTCTCTGAAGTATTATGTAAACCTATGTACACGAAAGGTAAGGGTCATTGCATCTAGCTTGCACTTGTTTGGAGCTGAAGTTTCTCCACATTTACTCGGAAACTAGATCAAAATTTGAAAAAATGTTAAATTTAAGGGACTTAAATTCTCCTACTGCGTCAGGTCATACTTGTTTTAAAGCTTAGTTCTCAGCCATTCATGAAATCAAACACTGACAGACAGATAGACAGACAGACAGACTACTATAACCCTCTCACACATGCATGCTGAGAGTTAACAATATGTAATCAAATTTGTTGAGTTCAAATATGCTGTACACAGATCTAGGAATGACAATTATTTTTCTTTACAGTAAGATATAAATATTATCTCATGTGAGATTAGTGTTAATCTTATCTGAGTCCGATAAGTAAATCACAAACATAAGCTCTCAAACTATGCCGTGAGAAATTCAGTGCATGGTTACCACTACTAAACTTTACTTGTGTTTCAGGTCCAATAGTGAAGTAGTTGGCTTTTACTGAGTCATCTATTTCATCATATACTGACTCATCAGAAGGCTGGGACGCAACAAATAGTCCTGCTTATAAAAATTAAAAAAATTCCAAGTGAAATAATGTTTTTCTAATTTTATAAATATTGCAAATTGTCATTATGTCAACCATTCCGGCTCATCTCATGCGACAAATCTCTCACACATGCTCTGCATAATAGTATCACATAAGAATTGCTACAATTGTAGTGGTGATACATTGATGCGTATTGTTGTGTGTGTGGTAATGATATGGTATAGGTGGTGTAGCCTGGTATCTGTGTTGGATCTAAGGTTGTTGTTAGCTAGCATTTTCGCTTTTACTGTTTTGTTGTTGTTGTTTGTTTGTTTGTTTTTTGTTATAAATACCTGTCTCTTGCTGCTCAATTCCATACAAATTGTTTTCAAAAGCATTACTTTGAGTCCGTCGAACTGGAACAGATGACCTCTGATACCTCCTCACAATACAACAACAACAGCAGACTATGATCAGAGCCACTGCTGCTATGACCACCACTGCCAATGCTGCTGATGCTCCTGCTATAACAAGTACTGGCAGGTCCCTAGCCATTGCTCCAGCTATACAATAGTATAATTACCTTTTATTCGATACTGTAAACATTGCATTGTGACTACTTACCTAAGGTTCCATTGTTGTCAGCAGGAACAGTTACCTCAGAACTTGGCATGCAAATACCCAAACAAGCAGGATTTTCTACAAACAAAATAATACAGAGGACAAAGAAATGGTGTGCACAAGAAATAAAATAGCACCACACATTACATATCTAATTTGGTGTTGTTTATATGTAACTTACTAAACACAAATTTAAGAATAAGAAGACCTCTTTGTTCAGTAGTACTGGAACAACTATTAGACGAAGGGATTCCGTTTAGGTTACTTTCAATGATGTACTGAGGAATTCTATACTTGATGTTCTGGGTGAGTTCATTGTACATCAGTAATTCACCTCTGCCTCCTGTTGATACTGCAACATATGACGACGGGTGAAAATTGTTTGGAGAGAATGTTCCACAACACAACTTTTCACTAGTATCGAACAGCGAACTACAATTTTTCACCACTTTATTATGCTTTACTCTTGCCATGCTAGTGTTTAAAAATGACAATTTGCCATTTGTGCATTCAGGCCTTAGGGACCAGATGTTGAACAGTTCTCCTGGTGGTTCACCTTCCTCTGAATCGAAAGATCCATTAGCATAGACATAGCAAAACTCCAAATGGGTGACTGGTAGTGAACAATTTTCCTTTACTCCTGTGGGAAATATGTATGTAAATTCATTTCTCGTCTTGCTCAGATGATTGGGTATTTTTGTGACATTCTCGTAAGTAAACACTTCCTCTGGGATAGATGGAATACTGTAATAATTGCTGGAATTTGTTGGGCAATAGAATTTGGAGGAGACTTTAGGTAGTTGGCAGGAGCCTATTATGATAACATTTACGATTAATTTCACTGTAAAAAGTATTGCTAGCTAGTGGACTTACCAGAACTCTCATTCACAGCTATTACCAAGAATAGAGCGCAAACAAAAAGTAAAATACTTTTCTTCATCACTTTATCAGTACTTCACGATTAGCCATTCACTCTCAAGTTCAGGCTCCAGGATAATTTTGAGGGAATAGGACGTGAGTGACAACATACTGCACGAAAAATTGCGCAGACTTCCGTCGTCTGATGTTGGCAAAGATCGCGCCGGAAACACGTGTCTCGCGTAGCAAGACCCTTTACCTACCGATACGCGCTACTGTCTTGCTAGCGACAGACTGACTGACGCCAGCGTTGAAAAAATGACCCGATCATATGCAATCTATGTTAGTAGTAGTAGCTAGAGTAATAGTAGTAGTAGCCTGGTAGTAGCATCATATATATTTGAAGAATTCAATGTAACTGTATGATCGATTATTTAATAGTAGTAGCTAGTCCATGACAGTGTAGGTCTTGACCAAACGTTTTACAACTAGTTTTACTTGAATGAATTATGAATTTTATGTGGGAGGGAACTTTACCAATCCTAACCACCCCCTAGTCATAATTAAATTTACATAGCTTGTTTGGATAATTGCATTCAATCTGCACTAATCAACACAGTAATCAGGGGCAATCCAACACGTCCTGGATCCACTGCTGCTAGTGTAGTAGTCTGGCATAGCCAGACCCTTTACCAAACTACTTGGTAGAAGGTCTGGTGTAGCATAGGATCTCAAGCAAATAAGTTGAAGAAAACTAAATATTTTACCAGAGTGCACTTCAAAGAACTCACCAAGTAGCTACATTCAGCATAATCAATGACTTGCCAACCCTATTCACTTATGTTATCCTATAGTCCTTTGGTCCACAAGTGGAGCACGGTCTAGTCTGAAAGCTCTGTGCACTCGCATTTGCATACAGTATTGTGCATAGTAGGATAGTATGTTGAAAGTAGTAGCTAACTACACCTACAGTAGAACCTCCACACTAAGAACAACTTGGGACCAAGTTTTTCAGTTCACAAATAGCTAAGAGGATAAGCAATACTTTTCTATTGGAGAGGGCAAACGGAAATTTCACTAAATAGATAATTTGCTTGCTAGAAAGCTATCAGATGTTCCACTGTATAACAGAAAAATTCCACAAGAATCAAAAGAAATGTTGGTGCTAATTTAGAAGTCTTTAAAATGGCTTATGATAAAGGATTGCTTTGGAAAGTATAACTATCACACAAGCAGCAGTCTCAAACTAACACATGCACTGTTTTGTCTGTTTTATGTGTGACTTGAATAATAATAAATTCTTGTGATCAACAGTGCGAGTACAATGGAGTCAACATGTTGTGGAATAACTAAGAATTTTGTCATAGCAACAACCATATATGTAGGTGAAGCTCTGTTAAAACAAACTGCACTACTACTAACCAGATGTTTATGAAATTTTAACTAAAAGAAATTACACAGAAATGTGATATTGAATACAGCACAACTCATAATATCTCAGCTACTTGGTTAAGAAATCAGCTCTCATTAATACTCCAACCTCACTTAGCATACAAGTGCTGGTTAAGAAAAGTGGTACAATTCTATATCGCCATGGGGGTGATTTGTTGCATGCTCTCTTAATGTAGCTCTTGGGCAAGTACTCAATCTCACCCAACAGTCTCGAACAAACCTACTGATCAAAATTTAGAAAGAAACCTTACAGAAACTTGTCACTCACTAAACACCAAACTGCATGCGTGTATTAAAAAGTTGATAGAACAAGACACAGCCGTCCTCATAAAATAGAGGATATTAACATTAACTCTTTCATAAATAGTATTGGCCCTGACATTTGGAAGGCTATATGTCTATTAACACAGCCTATCTCTTCAAAAGCAAAGAAAGGCAGTGAATCTTCTAATCACCTACGAAAGATCAGACATTTCTATTGTCTCTGTGTTATATTATTTTCCACCAACAGTCAGTGTTCATTTCCATTGCACACATTAATCACAGATGTCATGTGGTGGATCAGCTAGACTACAAAAATTATTGAATCGATTAGGGGCTTGTGCTAGTATTGATACACTGCAAGGTATGTTCAGTATAGAGTTCAAAAAATAAAAGAAGAGGGACCTATGGCTTCCTACCCATTAAACTCATTTATGCTAATATCAGTTGATAATCTGGACTTTAAACATAGTTTTGCAAGGATATACAGTGGGACAGCAATTAAGTTGGCATGGAACAACTGTACAATTGTTGCAACCGCAACCACAACAACTTCTTGATGAAGTTACAGTGAGTATTGAATTGCCATTCAAGAGGCTACACTTATCTCTCACACCTCTACTAACTGCCTTGTAAAAAGATATCAACATTCCATCCTACAAGTTATTTTAACATCATTGCACTCAGACTGGATTCCAGATGCAGTAATTATGGAAGGAATGTTTCTGATTAACATAAAATCTTGGATTACCCTTATAGGGGACTATGCAGAGTTTTTACTCAAACAGCATATATATCCATTTTATAGAGGTGGCTCTAGTGAAGTGCATGTGGTTTTTGATGACCCAAACTGTCAAGGTAGGAGTCCTAAAAATTTTGAAAGGCAACGCAGAAGCAAGACCAATCCAGTACCTGAAAACCACCTCTGTAGAGATTTTTCTGCAGATATGGCAATACCATTGATGTGGAGAGAAAATGTTCTTAATTGTCGTAAGTGTAAACGAAATCTTGTTTGCTTTATCTCAGATTACTTTTTGAAAATAATACATTCTTTACATGCTGGCCAAAAATTTGTCACTTCTGGAGGATTTGATGGTGAATTGCAGAACAAAGCTATGTTTATGTATGAACACTTCACCAAAGAGAGACAATTCATTAGAATGTAGTAGCTAATGCAGAAGAGGCTGATACAAGGATATGGCTACACACAGTAAATTCTGCAGGTACTAAAAAGTTAGCATTAAGCCCAGATACTGATGTATATTATATAGGTCTGCCCATTGTAGCTGCCAGTAACATTGATGTGCTAGTACGGCTTAGTAAGTTTAACTCAGTGGAACACAGAGTTTTGGATATGCAGGCTTTAATCAATGCTTTTAACAATGACCCAGACCTTGCAACTATTCCTTCACTTTCCTTACCATCTGTGATACAAGCACTCTTTGTGTGCACTGGATGTGACTTCATTTCTTTCTTTAATGGATTGGGTAAGGCATCTTTTTTGGCAACTCTCCTTGAGTACTCAGAGTTTATCTGTGGAAACAATGAGCAGTATCCAGGAACTCTTGCAAATTCCAACTCAGACGAAAGGTTTTCTTTTTATAGACTGATAGGATGTGTGTACTTTAGAAAACTCAGAGCTGTATTTTTACCTGCCTATCCCACCCCTATTGCCCTATATAACTCACTAACCAATTGCCTCAGGAGCATCACAATGCTTGGATTGACATGATGAGAGAAAGAATTTGGAGCAGGATTACATATGAAGAAGATATGATTCCTTCTGTGGGAGCTCTTGCAAGGCATTGGCAAAGATCCTGCTAGGTCTTGAACATATGGAAGCAAGCTGGCTCGAACCACATAGTCTATTCACCACTGGAAGGAAATGGATGGAAGCAGCCTGATGCTGACACTCTTGTGGTGGACTGGGATAGTGAAGACCATCTCAGTGATGTCAGAACTAGAGTAGCACTCCTACAAAAGGGATGTGGGTGCAAAACTGGATGCCTCAATCATCGCTGCAAGTGTAAGAAAAACAATAGTAATTGTGGTCCTGGATGTAAATGTCAAGGCTGTCTTAATCTACTTACCTCAAACACTTGTCAACCATCATCTTCTGGTAACACATCAACAATTGCTGAGATGACAATTGAAGAGCACAGTGGATTTGTGAGTAGAAATGAAAGTGGAGATGATATGCCAGAAAACGGTAGCAATACGGATGATGAGGGCAATTCTGATTTAGATTATGAAGTTAATGAACTGATGTACAATGTTTCTACTGATATGGTGATGAAAGTGAAACTATATTTAGTTCTAACTGCTAATTTCACACTTGCATCATTTATGTTTTTCCAATGATTTTAAACGTCCTATTTAGCAATGCACAATTCAGAATGTATGCATGGGAAAAAATTCTTAAGATTTTTTTAAGCTATACTAGACCTATATAGTTGCTGCCTATAACTATGAACTCATGGCATTCTTTGGTAACAATTCTGGAGTTCTGCAAGAGAGGAAAGGGTGAGAGACCGTTAAAAATTAGCACAGAATCTTCCGTCTTCACCGCTAGCACCCAGCCCAATGAAGTAATCGCTAACTAGTACGAAAATCTATGACTTCCGGTCACGGTGGCGGCGATTGGATGGACTCAATAGTTTTCCCGTTCTGGGCCAAACCGAAAAACAAATTATTTTTAATGCACAAAGGAACGCCCGCGCGCTTCCTATAAAAAAGGGCGACAACTCTTCGCTCCGGAAGAAAAATCGGGGGAAACTAGCTAATTGCAGGCGCTCAAGCAAGTCAGGCGGTATAGCTAACTCTATCTTTATAGCTATGGGTATTAAGGGTTTATATAGCCTCTTCAAAGAATGCTCTGTGGCCCTCCCGCTACTATCAGAGGAAATCTTTTAGTTGATGGCTACAGTGTACTACATGAACTATATTCCAAATACAAAATAGAATGGGCCACTGGAGGTTGCTATGTTGACCAAGTGAGAGCTACCCAGGAGTATTATGGAGCTCTGGTCAGATCTGGAGTAAAGCCTATTGTGGTATTAGATGGAGGAGGAACACAAACCAGTATTGATGACGCTGTACACAGCAGAAATAGAGAAATCAATGGCCTCTGTGGATATCTGAGAAAACAACATGAGAATACGGATAAAGAGTGCAAAGAATATTCATCTCATCTCCTTCCTATTTTGTCCAGGCATGTGTATCTCTCTTCTCTGAAAAAGATGAAGGGTGTCCAAGTGTTAGTAGCAGATGGGAAAGCTTTTGAAATGGTTGTTCAATTAGCCAACAGTTATAAATGCCCTGTTCTAACAAACAACAGCAACTTCTGTGTGAGTGGAGTCAAGGCAGGAGTTATCTTCACTTTTAATTTATGTCTCAGTGATGTGACTGCTCCGATATTTGAGCAGTCCAAGCTTGTCTCTCTCCTCGATCTCCCCAATCCAGATCTCTTATTTGCCATAGTGGCCATTATGGGTGATGGAAATGACACCACAGTTCCTTACTTGTACCACGGTGGGATAAAAGTGGATATAGAGAAAGTCTGTAAGAGACAGGGTATAAACATCAAGGACAGACATCGATATTTCAACATAGTAGATTACATGCGTGTCCACAAGTGCAAGTCCTTTGGCGACTTTGAAAAGAATATTGATACATTTAACTTTGGTTACAACCAGAAAGAAGAGCTGGCTAAAAACTGTCGCAATGCATTCGAGACGTACAACATTTTGGGGATGGAAAGAACCGAGGATATTATAGCCCACACTACACTGCAGTGCCATGCCTCCCACGGTGATTTTCATTCAGTGGTGCAACTACACAGGTATGGTAACTATCCCATAACCGTATTGGACGCCATATGTGTAGGAAAATGTCTACTCGACTCAGATGTAGGAGATGCTGAGCAGCTTCCAGTGCCTTTCTTGGGACAGCAAGTTCGGCAGATAATTTATGGGCTGGCTACGCCATTTATGAACCGGAGTTTCAGGACAAGCATTAGTGAGTATTGCCGGAGCGAGAAGCCCAGAGATGCAGCAAAGCCATGGGAATATGAACCATTTATAGTAAAGCCCTTGTGGAGATATAAAGAACTTGCAGCAGACCTCATCTCTGAAATGAAACCAGAAGAAAGAGAAAAAGCAGCTAGAAAAGCAATTTTAGATGTGTTAAAATCACCTAGGGACATACTCCAGATTCTTAATAAGCCTACTGACAAAATGTACTTGCTTGGTATCATTACTACACATTACTGGGGGCAACACATTAATAAATCTTGCACCTTAGAAGACCCCCTCCAACTTATCAGGGCCCTTATCCTCAACTTTTTAATGTGCCCTCTGGAAGAAGAGATCTACAGTGACCAGAATTACTTCAACCCCATGTGGATCAAGGTATACCATGCCTTGCTGGAGTGGCAGTGCTTGTACAAGGACGTGTGCGGCCTCAACCAGATGCTTCTGTCTCCATTTAAAGAACTCCCTCTCACTAACATCCTCAATGGCTCCTTTGTCATAGAGCTGGCTTTGTCCAGGCCTGAATGTATCACTGATCATAGAAGAAGGCTGGGTCCACAAGAACAAGACCTTTTCGATAGAATTGTTTATATTCTAACTAGATAATACAACTTCCTGCATTCATACGAGGACTTGGTAAACCAATATTTAGCGAAGAAAATTACTAACACTTACATTGTCAAGATTTTATTGTACATGTGTGTTTTGTTTTTTTTTTTTTTTTTTTTTTTTTTTTTTGCTGCATTTGTCACCAATGACACAATTTTTGTACTAGCTACATTATATTACACCATTTATGAATAAATTGTACTGGCCAATTTTTACAATGCAAAGCTACACTAAGTATCTTCTATCAGGTGGTCCCTGTGCTCCATGAGGAACTAGACTGGATAGATGCGTACTAACTGATTATAACAACGCACATTAGCTCAGGCAGAACTGGAAGTCACTATTAGCTATCATGCCAATTCACTGATATAATTTTAATTAACCCGATCTGATTAAAAACAAATAAGTGACCAGAATGTAGTGCCACAGTTTACTTCAGTGTCCAGTATCCACCTTTTCCAAGACACAGTTCCTGTGGCACAACCAAAAAGAATGCATACCTTTACAAGAGCATTTCACTAGATGGCATACCTTCAAGGCATTAGCAACTTCTTTTGTGTGAATGGTTTTCCCCTGGGATTCCATCAACTCGATAACTTGATCCTTCCGTATTTTTTGGTGTTTTTTAAACAATTCCCGAATCGCTGCATGACACTAGATTTAATAGACAGCATTAGTGATTAAGCTCATTATTATCACGTCAAACACATAGCAATAAAGAACTTCATAATATCATATTTTGTATTAGTTAAACCATGGGTCCAAGAAATTATCTACAATCCCAATCTCAAGGGTGAAGCCCAAGGGAGAGGGCAGTCATACTATTTTATACCATAATGAACTCAGTGGATAAAATGTCACAACATTAACAGTGACTGATAATACCCTAAAAAAGTGATATCACCCTCCAAAATTGCCCGTGAACAAAACATAACTTTGTACCAAAACTTAAGCGTTTAAATTGCATAACACAGAACAATTTGGAATAAATGGAATAATGCACATACATAAATAATTATGATACAAAGTGAAATGTTATGGTTCTCTTAGCTATGAAAGATATTCTATTTCTTTTCACAGCTACTAAGACAACTATGGTATAAATAAATAATAAAATATGATATTAACTGTCCTGATGCTGAGGGCATAGCCTGAGGAAGAGGGTGGTTATCTAGCAATAATTCCAATAGTTGCCATGGTTAACTATTTTATACCATAGTTACCATATATTCGAACTGTGTAAAAGACCAAATAAAAACAGAGGATTCTGTCGTTTTGAAGGGGAAAAATATGTCCAGTTAAGACAAAATTTTATACTCCAATTATTGTTCACCCTTTGTCAGTCTTCTGAAAACGGGGATGGAATAACCATTCCGCAAAGAAAGCTTTGTACCAGGGTTGGGGTCAATAGTATTTAAATACAAATACAAATACTTTGAAGAACTCAAATACAAAATACAAATACTTTCTTAGATGTAGTATTTCAATTACAAATATAAATACTTTTGAATTACATCACAATTACAGTCGATGAAGTGTTACATGGAAAAATAGATTACACTTGATGAACATGTTCTTCGAAGGTTTTGTCCTTTGAACAATATCTGTTGGGTTCAAACATCTTTCCTGCTATGCTATACAATATTTGAACTGACGCTAAAGATACAGGACTGCTTAAATACACTGGAACTAGTGTTGCAAGTATGCGATGGTTGTAGGCATGATTATGATTCCGAGGCTCAGTGGTTTTCTCTATTACATGACAGTGCTGGGTTGGATTCACATTGAAGCAACTTGCCCTTTATTCGTACACATTTAGTTAATTTAACAGCAGCTTTTCACAATAGGAGGTGGAGCTATTATGTTATTACAATATAATTATGCCAGCATGGACCAAGTAACACTTGACTCTATACCTTCCAGAACAAAAACAATAGAATGAATCTGTCCATTAGATGTTCCAGATCATTTATTTTCTATTCCTAACAATAATACAAAGGCTCGCATTCCTACCTTATACTTGAAATACAAATACGTCACTTTTTAAATCTTAAAATACAAACACAAATACTCCAAAAACGTATTTAAATATAGCTTAAATGCAAACACTCGTGTATTTGACCCCAACCCTGCTTTGTACAAGTAAAATATTAGAAAGAATTAGTTTTTTTCCCTTCATTAGTCTTAGTTTATATAATTACATAGTTTCTGTGGTAACAGCCGTGGATTAAAAAGTTATTCCCCTATATTATCCTCTGATTGCCTGTGGCAAAAAAAAAATTTGTATCACAATGAGTGTTGAAATTGCATGCAATTTTTTTTTTTTTGACAAAATACAGTGAGACGCACAAGTAATTGTGATATATCATAGTTCTATCTAAAGTGATATTGTATTAATAGCTACTCTTACAGAAGGCGGCTACTTTCATATTTCAAAAAGGGAAGTCGTGAGGAGTATCACATCCAAATTCTATTATTATTTGTTATCACTGAAAACAATTTTTATCCCACAAATTACCTAATGTTAGGTAGACATACACCAAAAATGTTAGACTTCTTCCCTATTTCACCAATTTATGGTGGAGTGAAAAAAAAACACGTAATTCTTACCGGATTTCCTGTGTGCTTTGCTGGTGCCTGTTTTGGTTCAGTCGTTCTATGCTTTACAGCAATACCCTCTGACGCATCATCCTGTGGGATTAAGCCAGATGTTTATGCAGTTTGTAACAGTAAGATTTATCATAATAAACTAGTATGTCAAAAAAGGGTGCAGTTAGTATAAAAAACTAGTGACCAGTTTTAGTATATACTAGGTTAAACATGGTAAATGTTATGACCTACGAAGGGTAAGTGTTTGTTCAGTAGTGCAAGAGGATTCATTAGGACCGTTTCATTTTACTATAGACTTCACATATTACAAGTTGCACGTAATATATGAGGCCAAATAATATAAGTATTCAATAACCATTTAAGCTAAAAATACAGGGAGCATTGCCAGCAAACAAATTGTTATATAAAATTAGTTCATAAATTATATCTGATACTCTCTCGCATACTTCACTTGCTCACAAGCAGTTGGTAATAATCACCTTTTGTTGAGGACTTGGCACACTTGGAGCAGTACTCACGTCCCTTTCCGCCTCACATGGAAAAATAGCATCTAAATATTGCTTTTCAGATAAGCTAAAGACTCTGCACTGGTTGTCTGCACCTGCCAAGAACAAGCGCCTCTCCTCTTCTGCTTCCTCCGTCTCCATCCCCCAAAATTCAGCCCTGGTCCAAGACTGATCTGACTTGAGGCTCTGCTTGGTCTCCGTAAAGGACTTCCTATGTCCCACCTTCCTCTGAGACTTCCCTGCCCCTCCTGGCTTGGAGAAGCGTACCATGACTGGCCTAGATTCCTCTCCCTCGCTTTCTGTAGTATCACCTCCACTGTTGGCACCACAGCTGATGCCAGCTTCAGACCTCTTTATGCCGATGTCAGCAGTGTCGAGGTATGAAAGAGACGGGCGTAGTTGGAGAATACTTTTCAATGGAGTGAGGTGAAGGCATTCTATGTACATGTAATCACTCCATTGTCAAATTACTCAAAATATGAAATAAGAAAGTTAACCCTTCCCATGCTATTCACTTTTTTTGGTTGTTGTTGTTGTTGTTTTTAAGAACTTAAAGAGAAATCCTAAGCAACCATATATAACATAATTCCTTAAATAAGTGAAGATAAGCGATTGACTCCATTGATATCCAGAGACTATAGAAAATTCATACCACAAGCTAACCCCCCAATAATTAACTACAGCACCAAGGGTGTGAACCCTCAGCGCATTATTACACAACTAAAATTCTTCAGATTATTTTAAATTCGAACTACCGAGGACACTCTCGGTTAAGAGAAAATACACCAGCTATAAGTGATCACGTGACTGCTGTATGACATACACCAATGTACGCGAAAGGTAAGGGTCGTTGCATCTAGCTTGCCCTTGCTTGGAGCTGAAGTTTCTCCGCATTTACTCAGAAACTAGCTTGAACTTTGAAAAAGTGGTCAATTTTCCTACTGTGTCAGTTCATACTTGTTTTAAAGGAGTTCTATGCCATTAATGAAATCAAATGCTGACAGACAGACAAAGGCACTACTATAACCCTCTCATGTATGCGTGCTGAGGGTTAATTACATTTATAAATTCAAACTCTATTGCTGTAGTTGTGAACCACAAAGTGATTCTATTTACAACTCACCAGCTATAATTATAGTATTATACATAGGTAAGCTAGCTAGATTGGAAGATACAAAGTTCAGGAGTACATTTTCATCCATGCCGTGTTCTGAATAACACGTTCTCCAACTCCCTGCTATGCAGGACTTACCCTCAGGCTCTGCAAGTTCTGCATCCTCAAAATATAGTTCAAGGTCAATAAAATAAATAGGTCATGTTCTTGAAAATCACCCTGTCACCTTCTAAGATACCAAACTGTCCTCCAATTCTCAATCAACATGCTTTGTTGTTGTTGTTGCCATTATTTTGTTGTTGTTGTTGCTGTCTTTTGCCACAGAACATCTGTTTGAATTCATGGCTTTGACAAGAAATGGGTTTAATAATTTATTGGCGAGCGAGTGTAGCGAGCGAGACACTTACAGGGGTAACACAATTGAAAATTGGGGATGTTTGTTTATTTATTTATTTGTATATATGTATGGACGTATGTATGTCATTTTGTACTTTGACCCTCGCGTTTTTGTGTTAGTTATGTGGTCGACCCCGTCCCAAATTGCACTAAACAGAATCCTCTGGTTTATCGATCAGTACCCGTATCACCATAGAAATTGAATTGTTTACCGTTTTGAATTCTTTTGCGGGTGCAGTTAAAACTTGAAAACTTAAGGGACTTCCATTTCTATTCGAGTTAGTGGCGGTGGTAAGTCAATGCGCTCTTTGTCATGGTTATAAGCCGTGCGCAACAGTATTTACTTGAAAATACATTGTCCACTAGACTACCGCCAAGGTAAGTCTGTGTAGGTGCATATCCAGTTGTGTCAAAGCATTGTGTGTTACAACCACTACTTAGCTAAAGAATATCACAAAGAAAACTTTTAAATAACGTGTATTGTTTTGTTGTTTTTTTCCTTCAATTCAAGCAGTTGCAGAGAGTTGTTACTATGGCACTGAAATCCCTTGACCGTGTATGCGAAATTTAAAAACTGGACCTTATTTTCAGTAGCTTCAGTGTTAGAAGTCAAAATCATTCATATAAAAATAGTATAGTCTTTAGGCTCGCTCGCCATTTGTGCTCAAGCACATCACTAGTTATTGTTATTATTATTATTATTATTATCTACTGTATATAATAATACGCTTGTGTGTCAGTAACGACGACGACGACGACCGACGGTGTGTGTATTCATGAATAATTCATGAGCTTTGTACGGTTCGGTAAAGCGTCGTCCCATTGTGTTAGGTAAAGTGTCATCACAGTCAGTAAAATGTGCTGGTTACTTCTAAAAAGCGGGTGCAATCGACGATGGAAGGCGGCGTAGGTTTCATAAAAGAAGGCGAAAGTACCGAAGAGAAGGTAAAAGGCAATTAATAGTAACTGAAAAGCGGATGGAAACGGCGAGGTAAGGCGGTATAGGTTTAAAATGGAAGGGAAGAGAAGGCAAAAAGGCGAGCGATAATTATAACTAAAAAGCGGGTGGAATCGACGAGAAAAGGCGGGGGTTAGTTTTCAAAAGAACGGCTAAAGTAGAAATAGAAGACAAAAGTTTCTCAAAGTAAGATAGACAAAGTAAAAGGGGGTTTTATGACTCGAAAAAGAGAGCTGAAGATAGGAGAGGTGGGGTAGAAGAAAAGCTCAGATTGTTCAGAAAAATAGAGAGTAGGAGAGAGAAACTTATGTAACCTTAACCAATGGTAGAGAATGATAACTGAGCAAGATAACTTGTGCTACTGCATTCTTACTTTGAAATACATCAAGCGCCACTATATGGCGGGGTACTTGCTAGCTATTATTATTATTATTATTGTTATTATTATACCCATCCTAAACTAGTAAATATTGCATTAATACATTATCGTTTCAATATAATACAAGAAAAGTACCTAACCAAAAGATGAAATAATATATCATTTTCTAGTAGTCACTGCACACTACTGGATAGATTGTTCCGCAACTAAAGGCATGGCTACAACTAAGTACTAATTTTATCATTGTAAACATTATGATGTGATGATCTCAGTCTAGACTGGTAATAATAAGCCTCACATATTTATTTAAATAGTCCAGCTTAAAACACTTTACCATTTTGCATGACTGCTGCTACGTAACAACCATTGTCCTCCTCCTTGCTAGGCACAGGGTCAGATGATAGAGTCACTTGATCCCATAAGTCACTATCCACACACACACACACACACACACACACACACACACACACACACACACACACACAACACCAGCCAGTCTAATTAATAAATCCCAATCAATTAATCCCTATACATCCCCCTCCCCCTCACTATTATGCCCACTTCAAAAAGACAATACATTTCTCACCTTCCCTGTTCATCTCTAGCTCCAAGATTTACCATGCGAGCAAAATACATGCCTTTACTGGACGAATAGTTGTCACCTCTAGGACGAACGCCCATTTCAAATCGAACACCATCTCCATTAGAACACACATGAGATCTTTTAACTGATTCTGAAGGATAGGGCATGTGGGAAGGTCGAAGAGGGTACTATAAATTATTAAAACTGGATAAATTCAACCAAAAGTATGGAACTACACATATACCTGAAGAAGCACCAACTTTTTACTTAAAGACTGAGACAATCTTACGTCAATCTACAAAATAAAATATATTATTTTTTAACACTAAAGCTTATATTTTACCTCTCGCACAACTGGATCATCGTCTGGTTCGTCTGCCATCACAAAGACAATAAATTCCTCAGCGATTTTTACCAGTTTCTCCTTTTGACGATCAATTCCTTTTCTCATAAACGATCATTACCATTCAATGTTAGACGAAGGCGTGGTGGAGTTTGTTTGTCTACTGTCTACCGCCTGTCTACCACCTGTCTACCTACCCCTACGGACGACATACACAAAATCAATGATGGAACCATTCCCGTTGCCGAAGGTGCGTCTACGCGCTGGCTGGAGCTGGCCATTGGCGCCGCTGTAGCAGTTGGTGTAGTGGTACTAGACTTTCCTTTGTGTGCTGTAGGCGGACAAGCATACCGTAGGATGGTGGCGGTCGCGCTTGAACCAATATAGAGGCTTAGTAGTGTTCTCTTGGAACGCCCTGACTTTTCATAACCATGGTTATCTACCTGGCGTAGCAGTCTGGACTGGAATTCATTTAACTGTCATGTGAGTCTATGTAAAGCAGCTTCAATGTTACATGTTATAGCCAGCCTGTCTGCCCTTGCTCAGGAGTCAAAATTCTATGCCTACCTTGCAATTTTAATTTTTTATTTCTAAAATTTTAACCATCAGATTATAGGGTGTGTGTATGTGGTAACTTTCTGTAAAGTTTCATAAGAACTGCCCTCACACAATTGCTTTTCTTTGTCCATGGTCACTACAGAAACAGAGTAGATAATAAAAAATAAAAATAAAAAGACTGAAATTTGAGGTGATATTACATATATATATATATATATATGCAAAGCTCTGCCTCGTTTTGCTCCATTGCTCCTCCCCCCCCCCCCCCCCCCCCCCCCCCCCCCCCCCCTCCCCCACACCCTCCCTTTCCTCCATCCCCTGATGTTGCAGTCTAGTCTGACATCTCGGCCATGCCACCTATGTTTTGAACACAATAGTCATAAGCCACCTTGTAGTTCAGTAGAATACATAGTTATGATAATCTCTCAACTGCATGATGACTTCAGACAACAAGTATGAGCACTGCACAATATTGAAATGATTTTACATGGTATATATGTTGGTTCAAGAAGTGAAAATAAGAAATAGTATAGCATTAGAAAGCACATTTATAATTTTTTGAGTCTAAATTTCTCAAGTACCACAAAATGAAAGCTTTTTGGAAAGGATTTTGTGGGGAGAAAATGAGGATCTGTTCTTTTAGGATGTGATTTTTTTCCCCTCAGTTCAGCATGGTATCTCCAGGTAGGTATACTATGGTTTGTTTGTTTTTTCCCCTTGGGCTCAGCAGACTCCATTTCAATGGTGTAATTGAAATTACTATACAGTGTTTCAAAGAGTGGGTGTGGTCTTATATTGAAATATGGAACTAAAAGTCTGAAGCACAACTTGTAAACTGGCAGGGCAGGATCATTCATGATGCAGCTGCTCCACCCACTTTAATTCTGAGGGTGATTCTCTATTTCTGTTACTGCTCTGTGGCACAAAGATTTATCGAAGTGCTTCTTTTGTGTACAGTACATCCATCCGTAGTGAATAGGCTTTATGGAATGTGGTCAAAGGAGTCAGGTGTTGTAATTATACTAGCATAGTAGATGGCATTTTAGTTTTGGGGCACTTTACCAAGTTTAGCCACTCATGTTGTATGTGCTTACATGTACTGATAAAAAAAGAGGGATTTAAAGTCTTCTTACAAAACTATTAAGAATAGTTATAAAAAACAACAACAAATACTATGGGCGAGGGTTATAGTAGTCATCCTGTCTGTTTGTCTGTCTGTCTGTCACGTTCTGATTTTGGAGATTACTGACAATTAACAGTTGATTTAGGTATGAACTTACTCAGGACGAAGATTTAAGACCTTTTATTGTGCTACTTTTTTAATTTCGGGCTGATTGTTGAGAAAACGCGAAGCTATCAACTCTGCGTAGGTACCAGCTTTTATGGGCAACGCCCCCTAGCGTCACGTCATAATTATGTGAGCAAATAATTTCTGGCAGCCAGCGGTGTAGTTCGTTTTATGCTCAGGGAAGTTAGTGGAGTTGAAAGAAGTGAAGTTTCCCGTTGAAAATCTATATCAGTGAGTATTTCTGGCTAGTTTAGCTTCTTCTCTTATGAAGACAGCGTTTCCATGTACCATTTTCATTGGTACAGCTATTTTGATGCCTCATTAAAATAGCTAACAGATTGCTTGTTCTTTTGGAAGGAGATTATAAAATTGTAATAGCTAGGTAGTGTTTAATAGCGCTGAGCACCTTTGGTGCTTCATTGTCTTGGTATCCTCTTCTATCTTAATTACGTATGAAAGTTATGACCCCCTGAGGTAGCGCAAGCTTATTCACGCCCCATCTTAATTAATTCCTAAATGAACCTCTGATTTATTATTATTATTATTATTATCATACACGGTTGTTACGGAAGAAAATGTCGAAATTGTGCTAAATGTCTGTCTGTCCGTTGGTCAGTCAAATTGATTAGTCGAAACAATTAGTTGTCTGGAACTGTTTAAACTAAGGAAGGAATAAGATATTCCACATGTCAGGTTGTGCTATTTTTTATAGGGTTCTCATTAACACAAACTACCAAGTGCTGCAAGTGTTCGGTCAAATTCTAGTCATCTCCGCCATTCTCTACATCCTCCCATACATTGCTGCCAAATTCCTGCATACTGAAATTTTTCCTCAGTGGTAAGTTTGTGTGTTTAGATTGAGATATCCGATCTAGTGCATTAAAGAATTTATACTAAAGTCTGAGAACTGTCACAGTTCTATCACATACACGTGTGTATGTGTGTGTGTGTGTGCGCGCACATACATACATGCACACACACATGTATTTCAGTAGCAAACAATGATGTTCTTAATTTGAAGAGGTGACAACCACAATTGATCAATAAAATTATTGGATGCTAAATTACACTGGAAGGTGTTCGCTATAATATTTATACAACCTGTTGTCGCTAGGAATATCCACAGACTTATTCTGTTTCTGGTATCACTGACATTTATTATAGCAATGCAGACGTTTCGACACCTATACAGATTTCATCATCAGCCATCAGTGAATTTTCACTGATGACGACATAGGTGTCGAAATGTCCGCATTGTTGTAATATAATTATGCTAGTGATAAAGGAAAAATGAAAATGTTCACTTGTTATTGAACTTTTCATACAACATAAAAGTTGTACTGCTGGAGGGAAGAGAGGGAGCATATCTCCAGATGTTTTTGTTTTTTTGTTTTTTGCTTGTTCGTACAATTTGATTGTGTTTACAGGAATCCAGAATATGAGAACAGATTTCAGCATATTTGTGTTCATCTTGCACATGCCCAGGAGAGAACCTTGCAGAAGATGGAAATGATGTGGGAAGTCAGGGAAAGAAGGCCATGGAAGGTGACAGATGCGATGAATGAGGTGTGAGAATGACATCATCTTCATTAACATGTAATTTATTTGATGTAGTTCTACTGTATTGGTCTGGCTGTTGCCGTAGTGCTCATTCATTTGGGGAAGTGGATCTCCTCATCATTAGCAATTCAATTCTTCAGTAAGAATGGCCATGATGTCATAGAGTTTCGTTGCTACTTTAGTAGCTTAATCAATGTTTATAAGCTTATTAGCGTGAATTTAATAATACAATCAGAAAACGTTTTTAAGTTGTGAGCCTTTCCTTCATCAGTTGTGACGTGAATTAATGTAATAAAACAAGCACATAAGCTATTTCACCTCACACACAACTAATAAAGGCTCACGAGCCGTAACGTATTGTGATTTTATCACTAAGTTCATGCTTCTAAGCTAATAAAATTAATATTGATTATTTAAGGATAATCATTAAGAGACTAGTTGAAGAGTACACTGGTATACTCGAGGCATAGTACTTTACTGCTACATACAGTAGTATTTCTCTCTCTTTCGAAAAGTGTGGCTGACCTGCAGTTCTAACTTTGTTAGGTGCAAAGCTGAGAGATTGTGCACAAGAAGAGTCACTGGACTCTGTTAAATTCAACAAGCCTCTCATGCTAAACTCATAAATGATCTAATCACAGTTCAGTATGGACAACTGAGTGTGTGAACAATATAATTGATATAAGCTAAAATAGTGTTATTTTTAGACAAGACAGAACTAATCTCTCTGCAGACAAACAGAAATTTGGATTTTGGTTTGTTTGATTTTATTATCATTGTTCTTATTCTGCATAGAGATGCACGTTGTGCCTTATTGTTGAGTATTTGTTTGTACATGTGTTACTGACTACATGTGAATGTTTCATACAGCCTGCTGTGTCCTTCTGTTGCCCATGGTGATGGAATACAACATAATGAGTACCAAGAACCAAGAAACTGCCAAGGCTGTAGCTTTGGAACTGTATCACAGATTGAAGCTGAAGATTCAAGAGTTAGCAGAGCATAGGAGAAGATAATGGAGGAGCAGCAGCATCACTTTTCTTTTTATTCAATTTCATTGTTAACAAAGTTTGCACTGTATCTCCACCGCTTACGTAAAGGGTCGTTAAGCCATAGTAATTTCCGCATGTGGTAAAACGTGTGTGTGTTGTGGTACCAAATTACGATAATGGGCGTGGTTTAACTCAAAGTCAACATATGACGTAATGAACGGGAGGTGCGGTCTCTGAGGTCATCTGTTCGTGGTGGCGACGCAACTGAAAACTCCGGAGAGAGAGGTTGCTGGCGCTTTAACTTCCTTGGAGTTCATTCTTTAATTTCCCCGTTGGCCTATTTATTGTTACCATGGCATCGAATCAGTCTACGAGCAAAAAGAAGCGGTGGAAGAGAAGAACAAAACCGTACAACACTCCTAAACCTGAAGAATTGGAGATGCTGGTTGGAAGATGGAAGGTTAGTTGATAGTTTGAGAAGGTGATGTTCGTCCTGGTATACTGTAAATCTTTTGTATGCTGTGTATATCTGTGGTGGCACTTACTAAACCACTGTATAGTGTGTGAGGTTTTTCGGTCATTACCACTAAGTACTCTGTTTTGACCACTGTTCATTTGTATCTGTAGTTGTCCAGCATCCACTATGAGCCCTATGATGTGTCAGACATCGATGATCTGGAGAATTTGGAGAATGGAAACAGAGGATTTAAACTACCAGAGTGTGAGGGGTGAGTAATGAATGCTAGCTATTGTTGCTCTGTGGTTGAGTGGCTGGTTTGTAGATCAAGAAGAACACCGCCACCCCCTGCTTCCTACCCCACTGTGGACATTTTTTCCCTAGTCAAAAAAACTGAAAATTGTAATTTTTTTTTTTTCATTGAGTGAGTTAGAGTGAGTGACATGGGAGGGGACCAGAGTTATCAGCTGCCCTTTACAAAACTGAAAACTAGTGGGATAAACCACACTAACTTTGAGGATTGAGTGTTGTCGGGTTTAGGTTGTGTTAATACAATATGCAAACCAATCATGCCTAGACAAAACAACATTAGTAATTGTTTTTATTGTTTTCAGTTTATAATTCTTTTTGTGTTTCTGTGTGTGTCTTTCATATTCTCCTATTTGTAATTTGTTGTTGTTTTTGTTTTCTGTCTGAAACTAAAGAATAATTCCTTTTTGGATTTAATACCTTTAATCTCACATTCTATTTATTTACCATATAATTCCAATGAAATCTTTTTAGCACATAATTTAACAGTGTGAAAATTAAGTTGCTAGAACTATTACATGGGTTTTGCTAGTCAGAGTGCATTATGAAGAGATTTTTGTTCACATTGTGGCCACAATGTCAAGTTTTCATTTGATCAAATATACCCTCTAAACCCACACATGTGGTGTGCCACTTTTTGATTCTATAAAAAGTGGTCATTATTGAATAACTACATCTACTGCATAGGCATAGATGTTCCATAGTTTAATTTTCATTAGAGAGGGATTACTTAATCCAAGAATGCATTCTATTCTGTCAACCTGTCAACAGTAACCCTCGAATGAGGTTTGTTTAATATTGTTTCTAAAGTGCAGATAATGGTCAGTGTTTCTTGTACTGTGACTTACACCACAACCCTGAAAAGTTAGACATTTTAGACCACACCCCTCATGCTTTAAACCTCACTCCCACCAAAAGACTATGTGGTGGAGAAGAAGTCCTTTACTGTTTTAAGGGTGCCCGCACATAGCAACGCGCACCGCCTGTAGATCCGGACATTAATTTATTCCCCGCCAATACCCCACCATTCGATAATACGCGAGCAGAAACAATCGCGCAGTAGTAGCAGAAGTATACTTTGCGAAGTTGTGGTGTTTTAGTTTAGCTTCTTGTTGTCTCATATTCGTTTACAGCAACTCTCCATACGTCGTCTGAGCTCGCGCAGCAAGTTGCACCAGGCTGCCTCTCCACCAGTAGCCGGACTATGCGCACCTGAACTCAAGTGGATGGATCCACCAGGCTCGATTTCTGCGGAGCGAAGACTTCCCAAGCTGGCAAATGTAATACCTTCACCTTTGGCTATCTCCAATAAACTGCTCTCTCTTCAGACTCTCTCTTGTTATTGTTGTATTGATGTTTGTTTACTCTTGATATAGGCGGGCTCTTTTTAGAAACAATACAAACTAATTGAAAAAAAATTGCTCGCGTACTCATAGTACGAGATATGGGGGTGGGGCTATTTCTTAAGAATTGCGAGTGGAATTAAAGTTCCAAATTTTGGGTCAGTTTTTCTTGGAATCTAATAATGAGAACGACACAAAAATTTTATACACGGGTAAACCAAAAAAAAATGAACTGCACTACAGCGAGAATTTTATAAATAGAAAAAATTGCGAATATATCATAAAGTAATATTGAAATGGATAAGAACTCTCTGTCTTGCAGTAGAGTATCGGCTCGGCTAGTAGTGCACCAAATTGCGGAGCTCCAACTTACCGCACCGCTCCAAAAAAGTGCCCCAAAGTTTTATAACCAGGCCCCGATATTTCTTCCAGATTCGCTCTAATATTAGTGAGCGGCTCCTTCGGCAGGTACTTTGTCCTTGTGTTGTAGTGGAGAAGCCCCTGTAAGTATACAAATAGTAGTAATCGTGCATAGCAGCCATCAACAAAAAATTGCGTAGGCGGTGTGCGGGCACCCTTAATACAAGCAATGCCTTTCCCAGCAGATGTGAATTCCTATCAAATTAATTAAATTTGTAAACTTTCACTTTTAAGTGCATTGTGCCAGCTAGCTGCAGGTATCAATTGCGTTTACATTAACTGTAAGTACTTAGCTCACAGCTCAATAAACCAATGCCCAATGGTCCTGTTGGTATAGTGGGCCAGCTAATGAGTACTCACTCTGCTTCCATTATGAGGTAAATAATGAAATCATGACAGAGTTATGTATGTTTACTATACCCATATTATCTGAGATGTTTTTGATATAAGGACATGATGATAATTGGCGAAAATCGGGGATGTTTGTTTATTTATATATTTGGACGTACGTTATGTCATTTTGTACTTTGACCCTCCGTATTTTTGTGTTCGCTCGGCGTTCGACCCTGTCCCAATACCCGTATCACCTTAGAAATTGAATTGTTTACCGCTTTGAATTGTTTTGCGGGTGCAGTTAAAACTCAAAAACTTATGGGAGCTCCATTTTTATTCGAGTTAGTGGCGGTGGTAAGTTAATATGCTATTTGTCACAGTTATAAGCCCTACTCAACAGCATTTACTTGAAAATTCATTGTCCACTAGACGAACCACGAAGGAAAGTCTTGCGTAGGTATGTTCAGTTGTGTGAAAGTATTGTGCGTTACAACTACTATTAAGAATATCACAAGAAATTTTTTAATAACGTGACTTGATTTTGTTGCTTCTTTTTCAATTCAAACAGTTGCGGGGAGCGGTTACTATGGCAATTTAAAAACTCGACTTTATTTTAGTAGCTTGAGTGTTAGTTGTTAAAATCAATCATTTAACAATAGTGTAGTTTAAGGCTCGCTCGCCATTTGTGCTCAAGCACACCACTAGTAATAGTAGTAGTATCTATGCTAATATGAGTAGATAGCTCTGAAGTGGTTTTTGAATAAACTTGATATTGATCAGAGGTTACGAACATGTTTCACACACACACACACACACATGTTCACAGACAGCTCGCACATGCACACATACCTCTTTATCTTGTGTAAGTCCACAGCTGAGAACCAGTTTAGTGAGTTTGGTAGTACCATACTAATTCAGCGAAGCGAGCGGAGCGGACTCATTAGTAAGTCATTAGTAAGTCAGCAAAGCGAGCGGAGCTGACTTACTAATGAGTCCGCGATTGAGTTAGGTCTAGGAATTGTTTTCGTTCTTGCGTGGGCGTACATGTGCACATTTTCTCCTACGCGCTTGCGTGGGCCGGGTAACCTTCTTGGCAACATTTTGTTTTGTTTACCCGCCGTACGAAGTAGCAATGCCCAGTGAAACAAATTCTGCGAAAGAGAGACAAAACGTTAGAAACGCTCGGTCAAGAGCTTTGAGGGCGTTAGAAACTCCAGAAGAAAAATTAGTAAGGAGAGAGATAAGAAATGAAAAGGACAGGGCAAGGAGGAGGAGAGCTAAAACGAAACAGAAACAGGTAGCAAAGTAAAGAATCTTTCTTTTTGAAAAGCCATTAAATGTTCCTAATTTATTTATTAGACTATTCCTGAGGATTACGGTACCAATCAACTTGATACAGCTGTAGACTCAACTACTCTTGAAGGAAACATGCATCGCTCGCTTCGCTATTTTGTGCTATTAGAGCGCATCACTAGTAATGGAGGTAGCCAGCCCTGCCAAGTGTGTGCGTGTGTGTGTGTGTGTGTGTTACTACTAGTCTGATAGTTTGAGCCCACAATAGGCAATGACCACTACCTGGTAGTGTGGAACACAACACAAGGACAGTGGCTACTACAAGTCCATTGTATTTGAAAACTTGTATTGTTCATGAATATTATTTGAGTCCCTCAGTGCTCTTTAGTTCACTACATAACATAGTATTTGGTGGTGATGTTTATGGTGGCCTGTCAGCATTCTCAACTCACCAAAGAAATTAAATAAGCTAACTTACAGTTGCTGTATAACTCTTGTGACACAATCTCCTAATGTTTGTTATCATATATTGCATGTAGCAAACCTTCATGGGAGACCGAGCCCAGGTAAACACAGCATGCATGCACACATGCACACATACATGTAGCACTGTCACATAGACGAGTCTTCACTATTGAGTTTACCTGCAAGTGACACAAAAGTGTACCATTTCTCTCTCACTTTCCTTGAAATATTACACAATATTTCTTGTTAATGATTTAGAATTGAAGTCACGTTTGATGACCAGTGTGATGTGACATGGCATTTGCCCAAGGCAATGGAGCCAATCCCTCTATTCCTCACCACTTCGTTTGGCATAGACAAGGACACCATCGACATGATCGGAGGAGAGGACGGCAGGACATTTAGATTTGTGGTGAATATTTGTTCATACATGTCACAGACATGACCTGCATGTGTGCAAGTACATGTAAAGTCTCTGATTTGTCCTTTATAAGATATGTGTATATTCTCTAAGACATGTCATACATTTAAGTACATGTGCGGTTTAATGTCATGTACGTCCTCACTCATTTTGCCTACATGCATGTGCATATAGTGTCATATTTATCTAACTTGAATGCACACTCACACTGTTTGTCAAACATGCATGTCCATGCAAAGTCTCAGATTAGTCTAGCGTTCGTATCATGCAAGTATGCTGTGGTCTCTTATTTGTTTGTATTTTAGTTTTCCAATTATTTGGAGTTTGTTGTTGTTGTTGCTGTTGTTTAACCCAGTACAATGTTGATGACCTTTGTCTGTGTGTTTGTGGCATGCACTAGGTTGACCCAATAGTAGAACAGGAGCAACTGGTGCTGAAGACACTGGTCAGTAACTATCTGGATGATGATGATGATGGAGAGGAAGGAGAAATGGTCATCACTATATCAAAGGTGAGATGTTTTTATTTACACTGGCCTAGTGTCGGCTTGAGTCCATGTAGATATAGGGCAGGAGGTCGATATGTGAAGCATCAACAGAATGCTGAGGTTGTTAGTTGGTGCTGTTGTTGTTGTTTTTGTTGTGTGTGTTTTTGTTTTTGTTTTTTTTTTCTTTGTTTTTTTTTGTTAGTTTTTTTTTGTTGTTTTTTTTTGTTTTTTCCCTGAAAAAGCCACCAGGAGTGTTAAACCTCAAAAAGATATTTTATTATTAGCTATGTAACTACTACATATAACTGTTCATAAAGAAATGATATCTATACTGTAGCGATCGTATGAGGGAGGCTGTGAGCTCTAACTTGCTGTTAGCTGCATGTATTTGTTGAAGTAAGGCTATTGGTACTCATTAGCACTAACTATGAATCAGAGTACTTCTAAAACTAAATAATCTGAACTTGAATCCAGTGTAAATGAAACTGAGGATAGAGTGTTTCCCTATTCTCGGCATTCAGTGGATGTATAGTTTAGAAGCGGTGCTTTCATTTCTCAACCCTTTAAAGCAGCAAGTGGTATTCAAGGCAGCATAGTTAGACATATTATGTTAGTCAAGTGGTATTCAAGAAGGTGTTACCACTTAACTTGTTGATTTGTCATCTTGTTCAGGAGTCAAAAGTCAATCATTGTTGATGGACTGTGCAGTCAGACAAATGAGATGACTGCTACAAACCTCTCATGCATAATTGTAATTTAAATATAGGGTGAATCCCAAAGACAAGGCAATATCATGCTCAGTACTAGTTGATAGTTTAATAGTTAAATTATCCGCTCCATCAACTGATTGAAACTCTTATTGTAGGTATCAACAACAAGTGAAGTAAAGGTGGACAGGTTTTCCCTGAAGGATGCTCTGGTGGATGGCTTCTTTACTGACCTCACCTTGCGCTCCTGCGATGGTGCTACTTTCCAGGTCCATAGAGTGGTCTTGTCTTCCAGCTCATGCAAGATGAGTTACAGAGACTTGGAGATGATGGCTTCCCGTCTGAAGGCTCCTTTGGTCCACATCATTCTTGAGTGAGTGTGTTGATAGGGCTGCTGATTTAACCGTGATCTTGTAATTAACCCTCAGCGCACATGCACGAGAGGTTACAGTACTCAGTTCATCTGTCAGTCAGTCAGTCATTCTGTCACTTGGATCTTAAAGATAGCAGCCTCCCGAAGATTGAAACAAGCATCAAAATATTGCACTGAACATTTTAAGTCCCTTTAATGTGCCAGAATTTTTCGTTTCGACTTAAGTTTTCAGAGAAAGCTAGTTATTTTTAGGTCGTATGATCATAAGCAACTGTTGGTAATGCCCCCTATAGTCATGCCATACTCACGTGAGCAAATAGTTGCTTTGCTGTCTGCAGTAGTTTGTGTTACATTATTCTCAGCAGTTTACCGAAGTGCTTGGAGTTTCCCATTGAAACTACTGGTGAGGTGAGTGTCGCTTGTCTGTTAAGCTTCTCTTATGAATACAGCATTAACGTCTACAGTTTCATTGCACGAGTGCATATTGACTTGCTCAAGCTTTACATATCAACGCACACGAACATGCATATTGGTTTATTCATATTGATACTTTAGTAACACCGAGTGTTTGCACCATTGGTGCTTCATTTTCTAAGCATTGATTTAATCTGTGCCCAAACTACTTGCCCTTGATAAAGACAACTATGTTTTTTTAACTGTGTACCTGAGCTTGAAGGCTAAAATTTGAAATACGGCTTGAGTGGCTTCGTGATTATGTGCATACATGTATGGATGTGTGTGTTGTTATTTGTGTGTTGTTGTTGTTGTTTTGCTAGCGTAGAATGTGCAGCACTCTCGTGTCTAAGAAATAATGATATATCACTAATAGTGGACAAGTTGGTTTACTAACTAACCAAGTTGCTAGTAATTCTCCTCTCTCTTAACTTAGCTATTCTGGTGATCGTTATTTGCCAATACCCACATAGTGGAATTTAAAAAATATTAGAAAGAAATTAAAAGTGGCGAATGCATATAGTCTTGGAAATGTGATGAATACTTTGAAAAGATAATTGAAATTAATATATATATATATTTATTGCAGCTTTGATATTTTTACTTGAATATTTCCGCATCACGCGAGCGTTCTGTATTCTCCCATATTGTACGGTTTATATTGTACGCTCCTTGTAGCGCGCGCGTAGCGAGTAAAATCAATGAAAATTGTATTGTAACCGGTTGAGAAAAATTTCAAAGAAGCAATAAATCACTTATCACACTCGTCGTACAATATGGGAATGATATTTTACTCTCACGCCACATTTTCACTCGCCTTTGGCTCGTGAAAATATTTTGCGTGCTCATAAAATATTTTCCCATATTGTACTCTGACTCGTGCTATAAGTATTATATATTGATTGGTTGCACCATAGTTATGTCCCATTTACTTTAAAATAAATTACACGTACTAAACCCACATATATATTCTAAAATTGTTTCCAGTTAGTAATGAATTATAATTATTAGCAGCCTAAGCACTAGCTCAACACTGCATAAGACACCAGTGCAGTATTCTATGCAGTACACTTTGTATGCATGCATATGTACGTACATACAAGTAGTATGACTATCGTGCCTCTGTGTGTGTGTGTGTGTGTTTGTGAGCATGCTCAGAGACAATATGTTGTTGTGATTTCAGGTTCCTCTACACCGACTCACTCCCCACCCAGCTGAATCTACCACTGGCCAAGGAGCTGTCTACTGCCATAACCTCCTACCCAAAGCTATCTCACCTAGCCAAGCTCTGTCAGGCCTTCATCAATAGCAACAACCTCAAAAATCGTAAGTGTGAAATTGCGTGTTTATAAATGTGTGTGTGTATTATATTGTATTGGCAAATTAGCAATGTCTGTGCTAAGTGAGTAAAAATTATTTACAGACAATACAAGTGTGTAAAATGAGTTTAACTATATATAAGCATTGTGTTTCTCTCCACCACTATAAAAAAAAGTATTAATAAACCATCAAAACAGCAACCATCAAGGACTTCAGTTAAATTCTGCGATGCGTATGCGAAGTTGTCCAGCATTTGTTTCCCATATTCTGTGTAGTGTGTGTAAACACACACACACACGCACACCTGTCACTGCATATGTAAATGTATACAGTACATTTTTTTTAATTGGGCGAGCGAAGCGAGACTCTCATTTTCAATTGAGATTTTGGTGTGTATATATGTATATATGGCCAAGTTCAAAAAGGTCAATGAGTGTCCATCCCCGGAGGCTACTTTTAAATGTAAACATTAGCACAGGCACAAGAAATTTTGGAGAAAAGACTTAGAAATAATCCCGAGAAAAAAAAAGGCAAAGCTCTGCAAAGACGGAAGGAGACGGACGTTCGCAGTTAGGTCTTACAAACTTAGCGGACTTCTCTTTTATGTGGCAGTGGTAATGGTTAATGCACCGTTCGTCATAGTTATACGCCTTGCATAACAGATTGTTTCTTCTTGAAAATCTATTGTCCAATAGTGAAGTCCACTAAGAGAATGCAATACGAGGCTTTATCAACTAGAGCTCTGGTACAATAGACAGAGCATACTTTGGAAAGGCAGCTAGCAGAATCCTTTGATTTATCGACCCTTACCCATGTCAACCTCGGAAATTTGATTGCTTACCCCTTGAAAATCCGTTGTCCAATAGCCAAGCCACAAAAAGAATACAATGCATGTCTTGTGCTGGTATTATCCAGTGAACAAGTGTGTATGTGGGTGTGTGTAAAAGTATTGTGTTGCTAAAGAATAGCACAAATAAATTAAACTAACAAAGAAATATAAGCTGCTAGTATTCAAATTTGATTTCAGTCAGACCAGCTCGCTCGCTATATTTGTGCTGAAGCACATCACTAGTTAGTGCTTGTGTATTGTTATGATTCTATAGGCATGATGACCCTGGTGGATGACCTCCAGGCATTACTGCAGCATGCCAAGCACATGATAGACAGCATTGAAGTCTCCAACCCAGCAAAAATAACATATGCCTTGAAGCAACTGGCCAAGGAGGCTGTAGCAGGTAAGTAGTGGGAAATAGATATGAAATATAAAGTTTATATGAAAGGGTTAGCCCAACCCTAAGACCACTGGACGCTGCTGGTTGTCTTTTGTGCTTTTAAGTTGTTAGCATCCTTTAGAAAGTTATGTAAAATTTAATATAATATTGCTGGATAATTTTATAATTAAATAGGAGTATACTGGCTGTATAGCCAGTATACAACGGCATTATTTTCTGAGACTAGAAATCTTCTTTCGAAAGTGAATGTGCTTTAAGATTGATTGCCTTTGAACTCAACTTCATGACAACACAACTGGCAGCTGGTAGTGGCTTGGAAGATATTTACTCACTCCAGTAAATTACTGCCTAAGCTAGATTCAGTTTTTCTATCAGTGGCTTGCTTAATCTATGGAATATTGACTCTGTGGTCCTTATTCATCACTGAGGGCTAATTGAGAACGTTTGTAAACTATAGTATACCACATTCTAGCATACATTAAGGATGTACGCATGAGCAAGCCAACTGACTTGTGAGGTGGTTTTATGTTATTCAGTATGTGTTTGTCTCACTAGGTGTGGCCAAGTTGGGCATGCTCTGTGAACTGTACACTCGCAACAAGAAGGACATGACTAAAGAGGAGAAGCACGAGATTCTGGAGTATGTGAGAGGAAGGTGAGAGAATGAGAGGGAGTAGGACATACATACATACATACATACGTATGTACGTACGTACACTTTAATGAGTTCTCAGTACAGATAAATGAGGCCAAAAGAATGATGTTTGTGTGTGCTTGTGTGCAGGGTGGTAGTGTTTATAGACCTGCTGAGTGAACTCATTGAGAGTGCTGCTGCCAAGTACAATGGCCTCACAGATGCACAGAAGTCAGAGACAGCAGTCTACATAATACCTGAGGTCAGTGAGTGAGTGAGTCAGTCAGTCAGTCAGTCAGTCAGTCAGTCAGACAGTCAGTCAGTCAGTCAGTCAGTCAGTCAGTCAGACAGTCAGTCAGTCAGTCAGTCAGTCAGTCAGTCAGTGAGTCAGTGAGTCAGTCAGTCAGACAGTCAATCAGTTAGTGAGTCAGTCAGTCAGTCAGACAGTCAGTCAGTCAGACAGTCAGACAGTCAGTCAGTCAGTCAGTCAGTCAGTCAGACAGTCAGTCAGTCAGTCAGTCAGTCAGTCAGTCAGTCAGTCAGTCAGTCAGTCAGTCAGTGAGTCAGTCAGTCAGACAGTCAGTCAGTTAGTGAGTCAGTCAGTCAGTCAGACAGTCAGTCAGTCAGACAGTCAGTCAGTTAGTGAGTCAGTCAGTCAGTCAGACAGTCAGTCAGTCAGACAGTCAGTCAGTCAGTGAGTCAGTCAGACAGACAGTCAGTCAGACAGTCAGTCAGTCAGACAGTCAGTCAGTCAGTCAGTGAGTAAGTCAGACAGACAGTCAGTCAGTGAGTCAGTCAGACAGTCAGTCAGTCAGTCAGACAGTCAGTCAGACAGTCAGTCTGTCAGTCAGTTAGTGAGTCAGTCAGACAGACAGTCAGTCAGACAGTCAGTCAGTTAGTCAGACAGTCAGTCAGTCAGACAGTCAGACAGTCAGTCAGTCAGTCAGTCAGTCAGTCAGACAGTCAGTCAGTCAGACAGTCAGACAGTCAGTCAGTCAGACAGTCAGTCAGACAGACAGTCAGTCAGTCAGTCAGACAGTCAGACAGTCAGTCAGTCAGTCAGTCAGACAGTCAGTCAGTCAGACAGTCAGTGAGTCAGTCAGTCAGTCAGACAGACAGTCAGTGAGTCAGTCAGTCAGACAGTCAGTCAGTCAGTCAGTCAGTCAGACAGTCAGTCAGTCAGTCAGACAGTCAGTCAGTCAGTCAGACAGTCAGTCAGTCAGTCAGTCAGACAGTCAGTCAGTCAGACAGACAGTCAGTCAGTCAGACAGTCAGTCAGTGAGTCAGTCAGTCAGACAGTCAGTCAGTCAGTTAGTGAGTCAGTCAGTCAGTCAGACAGTGGTCTTCACTTAGCTACTTGTCTGTACTATCATAAAGATTGGGTTGGCTACATATACGCAAGGGACCACAAATTAGAAGTTGATGGTTTTTTGTTTTTTCGGGTGTTTTTTTTTGTTGTTGTTGTTGTTTTGTTTTTTGTTTTGTTTTGTTTTTTATCAGAATAGGTGCAGAAATTTGAAAATTGGTGGGGGTGTGTTTTAAGAATTATTACTTAGTAGGTGAGGTACCAAGCTAATCATATTCCTGATGTTGTTGTTCAGGTTGAGCGAGTTTGGGATATGATCAACAAGACGGCCAAGGAAGCAGAAGAAGCCATGATGGACAAGGTCCACTCCCTCAACAGCAAGAGTGTGAAGCGACGCCTCAAGAAGCAGGACTTGAAGATGTCTATCCTCCTGCAGTTTATATCTAAGGGCAGGGAACTCAAGAGACTGCAGAAGATAGGCAAGGAATTTGAAGACTTTGTGCTACACTCCCACAAAAAGAGGTGTGTGCAGTGTGAAGGAAGGGGGTGGTGCCAGTTTGGAAGAAAGAAGTTATGACCTCAGTAAATAGTATACAAAGAGGGTGATTACAGAAGTATTCTCTGTTCATACAGCCAATGAATTTATACTAAAATTTTACCTGTCATTTTGACTGCCAAAGTCCTCCTTATTGTTTCAAGCAAGGGACTGAAACACTCGCTGCATAGGTTATTTATTACTCTTAAGGGTGGCCGCTCATAGCAACGCGCACGTACCGCCTGTAGATCTGGACATTAATTTATTCCCCGCCAATACCCCACCATTACGCGAGCAGAAACAATCGCGCAGTAGTAGCAGAAGTATACTTTGCGAATTTGTGTGTTTTAGTTTAGCTTCTTGTTGTCTCATAGCCGTTTACAGCAACTCTCCATACGTCATCCGAACTCACGTGGCAAGGTGCACCAGGCCTGCTTCTCCTCCTGTAGCCGTTCTCCAAGCTCTGCACACCTAACTCAAGTGGATGGATCCAGCAGGCTCGATTTCTAAGGAGTGAAGACTTCCCAAGCTGCACAGACCTAATACCTTCACCTCGGACTATCTCCAAGAAACTGCTCTCTCTTCTGACTCTCTTGTTATTGTTATATTGATGTTTGTTTACTCTTGATATAGGCGGGCTCTTTTTAGAACCAATACCAACCAATTGAAAAAAAATTGCTCGCGTACAAGGAGTACGAGACATGGGGGCGGGGCTATTTCTAAGCATTGCAAGTGGAATTAAAGTTCCAAATTTTGTATCAGTTTTTCTTGGAATCTAATAATGAGAACGACAAAAAAAAATTACACATGGGTAAACCTATAAAAAAAAAATGAACTGCACCACAACGAGAATTTTCAATATCTTATAAATTGTGAATAAATCATGAAGTAATATTGAAATGGAAAAGAACTCGTTGTCTTGCAGTAGAGTATCGGCTTGGCTAGTAGTGCACCAAATTGCGGAGCTCCAACTTACTGCACCGCTCCAAAAAAGTGCTACAAATTTTTATAACCGGGCCCCGTTTTTATTCCAGATGCGTTCTAAAATTAGTGAGCGGCGCCTTCGGCAGGTACTTTGTCCTTGTGTTGTAGTGGAGAAGCCCCTGTAAGTATACAATAATAGTAATCGTGCATAGCAACCATCAACAAAAAAATTGCGTAGGCGTTGTGCGGCCACCCTTAATTAAGGTTTATCTTGACCTGTGGGATGAAACACATTAGCCTGCCTCATTAAAAAGGACGCCCAGGGACAAGACATGACAATTGTTGCTGTTAACCCCCATTGGTGATGTTGACAATGTATACAATGTGTGTGTGTGTGTGTGTGTTTGTCATGTAATGTTTGTACTCCAGAGAAGAGTTCAGAGAATGGACTGAGTCTGAGAAGGCAGAGAAGATGATGAGAGTCGTGGAAGGCTTGGAAGTAGAGGTAAGGGACGACAACTGGACAGGAGTATAGCGGCAACTGTGATAGCTACTGTGTAAACAAACAGGTGTTAATAGCTTACAATTCATTTTGTATGTGTAGTTGCTGTCATGTGTGTTTATTTAGTTGGTGTTTGATTGTTTTTGTGTGTAGGGTTCAAACCAAATGGAGCAACTAGCAGATCTCAAGCGAGATATCTTGGTGGACAACGCCCTAGACTGGAAGAAATTCAAGCTCTTGGTTGCCATTATCTGTAACTATGTGGTAAGAAATGATCAATTAAATTTTGAAATCTTTCATACTATATATAGTTAGGCCGGTACATTGTTTCTCTTGAACAACGTCATTTTAGTGAAAACATTTTTTGTTATAAATAAATGCTAGTTAAGAATTCCAGAATGCAGTTTATCATACTCTTATACTAAGTTGTTCTCATGCATGCATGCATGGGTATGTGTTGGCCAATATCGTTTCCAATAGAAAGAATTGAGTTAGTTAGAGAGCAAGCGACTTTGTCAGTGAGCTCATAAAATCCTGAACACACTGATGACCCTTACCAGATGATATTTTAATGGGATTAGCTTGCTTGCCATTTCTGATCTATCCAGCACTACTAGTTTGTAGGCTTACTGTACCAAATGATTTAATTTAAATGTCCCATGTATATGTGTATGGAATCAGAATTTAATTTTCTTGCCTCCAAGTTTTGCACTCAATTAGTTTAATTTATACTCCACAATCCTAATTTTTGCTGACTTTGTAGGTCTTTTCCACTATTTAGATTAGTCACACCTGTATACACATAGCTAGTGATCCTTATTGGATCTTTTCATTCACGGAGACTAAGAAAGTATGCCAATATAAGTTGAAAAACATCAAATTATTTGTTTAAATTTACCACAATATATGCGTACTTGGCTGTAAATGCTATAGTGTGTACAGTGTGGGTCTATTGCTCACATAAGTTTAGTTTATATTGTTGAGCACAGTGAAGCAGGACAGTCTGTTATTGGATATATATATACATACAGTGTATTTGAGTGTATAGAAATTTGATTATTTATCGCTAGAGAGGCAGATAAATTATGGGGGGGAAATGAACTAGATAGTTTGTCATTTTTTTGTTTGTTTGTATGCTACATTTCAGTCTTGGGGACTCCGCAAAGTGCAGGGATTCAAGTCTCCTCTTCGACCAGCCATTCTGAAGGGATGCAAGTTTGTCCAAAAACCTGAGGTGAATGATGCACTAACGTACTTCGACATTTTGAACGAAGAAGATTTAGCCCAACTGAGGGAAGATGACCAGGAGGATATGGCACCTAATGCACTTAAACAGGTGAGCACACTTAAGGCATTTCATGCACACACATATATCTCACTCGCAGGCATAGCAACTCATTTTCACACATGCATACCAAACTGATTTGAGCTACGCAGTAGAAAAGTTAGCCAACTAGAGCAGAGTTGGCAAATATAGTGGTTTCTGGAAACATTCCTGTGAAGATCGCTGTACGGGGTTCTGATTAACAATATTTGTGTTTGCCTACCTTTAACAGCCAGGACTGCGAGCCATTCTGACATCCACCGATTCCCAGTTGGCACAGGGTAGCCTCAAACTCCTCTCCTCCATGGACTACAGTGATATGAAGTTTGTCCTCATGCCATTCACACCTCCTAATGGAACATCGGAGCCGTCGGCAGACACGAGGACAGCGGACTCTGGAGAGGGCGTGGTTATCATGGCTCATCGGGTGATTGTGGCTGCACGATGCGAGTACTTCAAGAGAGCTCTACAGTGCGGCATGAAGGAGGATATTGACAGGTAAAGGGTTGGAGGAGGAGGAGAAGCACATGCATGCATACATCACATACACGTACATGCCACAAGTCTTCACACGCTCACATCATTGGTTGGCATAGCTTTCTCAATAACAGTATATGTACTATTGATGTAACGCACCATCTTTATTCAATGAAAAGCACACTTTTTATTATTAAATTATTGGTGACAGTCTAGAATTACAATTAGTTATGAGCACAATTGTGCCAGTCCACTTTGTTTTTTATTTGAAATTGATTAAACTCACATGTTGACATAATACAATAGATAATAAGCTATCAAATGTACTATAATTCCCACGTTTATAAAAATTTATTTTTTGGTGTGTGTGTATTAGGTGTATAATTATCCACGACTGTGAGGAGCCAGTGTTCCGTACATTCCTGAATTACCTCTACGGTGGCACTCTGGACACATCCTCCATGAGTGTGGATGACATCATCGAGCTGCTGGCAGTGGCCGACCGGTACGAGACGACTAGCCTACGGAGCATGTGCGAGAGTTTGCTAGTGGATAAAGTCTCGGACTCCAGTGTCTTTGCTCTTCTGCAAGTAGCAGACCACTACAGTGCCCGGAGACTGAGGGTAAGGCGGACTTGAGTAGCTGTGAATAGATAGACTTAGAGCAGGTCCATCACACGTGATTTCATTATTTACTTGTTTGTTTGTTATGACTATAAAAAAAAAGTTTAGATTTGTTTAAAGTAGAAGATGAATATTTTGAGCCTTTTTCTTGTCTTTCTTTGTATTTCTGTTTCCCATAGGAAGCAACTTTGCAGCACATCTTGAGCTATCCAGAGTTAATGATGACTGAGATTGACGGTTTCTATGGTCTACCAACAGAGTTGAGAGATGAAATTAGAAGTATTACCAACTCTGCCAACCCTCAGTTGACTGTTCGTCACACAGCTGCATCCAATTCTGCCAGCAAAACCAAACTCCAAGACTTGCGAGTGAGTTTGCCTTTTGTTGTTTTTGTTGTTTTTGTTTGTTTGTTTGTTTTTTATTTGTTGTGTTTTTTGTTTTTTTGTTTTTGTTGTTGTTGTTGTTTTGTTCTATTTTGCCACAGATTTACACTTCGTAAATCATTTATGTGTATTATATTTTCTATAGGATGTGCGTAATCACAGTAACAGTACATCAAGCTGTTCCAGCTCTACCAGTAGCAATTCTTCCGCATCTGGTCCTCCAGTGGTATCATCATTTCAGGCAAACATCGAGAGAAGCTTGGACAGTTTTGGTGCCAGTTTGAGCAAAGACTATGGCTCCCCAGAATCTGTGGCCTTCCAGAAGGCACTGGAAGAATTGCGAGGTGTGGTAGGAGCTGAATCATCTGATGATGCTTTAAAGGAATACCTCTTAGCAGCAGACATGGATGTGAACAGAGCACTGAATTTCTACTTCAGCTAGTCAATACCAACATTTAGTCTTCTCTTTATGATTTGTTCTATTTTTTAGTATCATAACGTGTGAAAATTTCTCTTTGTCAGTTGTTTCTTGATTTTCATTATTTATTGTCACAAGTTTGATTTTGAATCTTCTTTCAAATACCAGGTTTGATCTAAATGTGATATCTCTACCTTAAGCACTGTTGTTGTTGTTTTGTTTGCTTTTGTTTTATTTGTTGATTTGTTTCCCCACATTGTACTTATACAGCACAGTGGCACAATGGTGGTGAATTATTAAATTAGTGATTGGTGGGCACTGTTAACTAATTAGGCAGAATGGGATTACCACACTGCAGATATTAAGTATTTTAGTTCAAAGTTTTAAGGAAAGCTATTGAAATTAACGCCTTGGAAAATTGAACATTGTTTACACCTGACCAGTTTTTCACTCCACAAATAATAAAAATCAAAAGAGCAAAATAAGAGCTGCCAGTAACATTGAAAAAATAAAATAAATAAGCTGATAGATTGCCAGAGGTAGATCTGTATAAGTTACTGAACTTTTTGTTGGCTAAAAGTGGCAATATAGTATAAGTAGAATTCCTTAGCTTTTGTGGCACAGATCATCATTAGTAATGACGAATAAGGAGAGTAGTTGGAATAAAAATTAGCTCGGACTAGCTAACTACAGTGTGACAAGAAAATTAATAGGTTGCTATGTACACTTCATTCAGTCTATGAGCAATTAATGTTGTGTGAGGTATTTCAGTAAATACCAATGAGTTCTAGAGTGACCAAGTGTTTATGGGCTTGTGTTAGACTTCCTGCATTTTCAACATACCAAACACAGATTAACAACCATATTTTTTCCATTTAAAATCTGCTTCTCATGCAAACATTAAGTAAGTCCTAGTAAGCTCATTATTCAGTTCAGTAGCTAGCCCTGCATAGCATGTTAGTCTCGAATTTCAGAGTGTCAACAACTCCTCCTACAGCCTATATATAATGAGCTAATTTCAACAACCACTACATGATTATGGCAGTTTTAAACAGCTTACATAGTAGTATGCTTTTCCCTATTATATTAGTTCTGCTGTTAGGATGTGGGGTGCTAGGTAATGGAAGGGAGGCTGTTACTTTGGCAACCTTCAACACAGCATTGGCTCCGTACTACTTTTCATTTAACGGAACAGACAGAATACCAGAGCGAACTACATTGCTAATACAAAAGGTTTGTTAAGATTCTAGTGTGTTTGGAAATGGAAGAAGAAAAAGGTTTAATATGTAGATAAAAGAAAGTAAAGTGGATGTGTACTGCCTTCAAGAGGTCTTCGTGTCAAATGTTCAACGTGACATAGTTGCTGGTGTCCACTCTGAGTATCCATATTCATTCAGTGCACAGAGTCTGGAACCTACAACCAGCACAAGGACAGCTTGCACAAGTCAACAGATAAAATCAATATACGGATGTATACAAGGCACCTGCACAGGAAATGTGACAGGAAGAAATTATACATATTGTTTGCTACGGTAAGTTGTCACTTCAAAATTTCTGTCTTTTATTTATAAGATGTATTCTCTTTTTAACAAGCATTAAAAAATACAAAATTGGACAATTTGGTTGCCTGTTGGTTATTTTGTAGCTCAATTTGCTTGTGTACAAAGCATGTGATCATGAGTTGAACAGGTGATAGCCAAACATTTTTTAAATTCTTTGTTTTAAAAAGGCCTGTGAAACAGAGGCAATACATCTACAATAGATAGTTCTTCATTTATACATGTAATTTGAGATATTGTCCCTATCACACCACGAAAACTAAAATTTCCCTACACCTCCAACCGTATGGGATAGTTCACCATTCGTTCAACATTTTCTGAGGATAGCTTCAACTTTAACTACTAGGAAGTGTAGAATGAAAGGTAAAAGGTGAACCATCCTATCATTGGAGACATAGGAAATTATATTTTTCGTCTTGTTTATACATTATGTTGCTATATTTCATTGCAGTTGCATGAACTTACTCAAAGACTTCTCTGCAGAGTGTCGCAACTGCTTTAGTCTCAGATTTGCAAAAGGAAGTGCATCTTGTTCGAATATTCCAGCGTCCAGCTTTGAGACAAACTATGGGCTGCTCTTACTGAGCAAGAGAGGGCTGAAAAACACTAAAGCTACACCTTTTTCATCATTGAGCCAGTTCAAAGGATTTCTTGAGGCCTATGTAATTTTGATGTAGTGTGTGCACGTGTGTGTGCTAGCATGTATGTGTGAGTATGTGTATGTATGTGTGTGCATGTGTGCATATGTGCATGGTGTATGTGTAATTTTAACATTTCATTCTGTATCTGTTCATATATAGGTTGATGGTGTCGGAAATGTTGCATGTACTCATCTGAGCGGTTTGCTTGAAAAACCCTTTTACTGTAATAAATCAACTCTGTGTTCTTCATAATTATCTAGTTACATGTCCACTCTGTGTTACTATTCCAGATGGCCCACCTTTTACCTACCCACTTCAATACCGGAACTATGAGGAGCAGCAATATGAAGAGCTTCAAGTGCTATTTGATGCGATGCAAAACAAATCACACCCGGTTTTGATGGGTTTCTTCCACCATGGACCTGCTTATCCAGGAAGCCTTACCTGGAAGCATCCCATTCACTATGGACTCATCCACAGCCGTGGATTTTATAGCCCCTATGTACTGGAAGATGGTCGCTGCACTCTGTGTGCATCCAATCCAACTGTCAACTCCATCCGCCACAACAAAGACATGGTTGTTGACCATATATATTTACCAACAACTACATTCAAGAGAGTACTTTTTTCAACTGTAAGGATGTTTTAATCAGTGTGTTGCAGTTAATTTATACTTATCAATATGTATGCATTAGAGAATATTTGATAGTGGTGATCATGAGCCACTGTCCACCCATTATGGAGTCCAAGTGAGTCTAACTGTGGAGGAAAAGGATGACTATGGCAGTACAGAGAGGGAGGAGGTCCCCCAATGTTATCACAAGGAGTACCACTTCTTGAAAATGAATCCAATTTCACAGTATATAAAGCCACTATGCACGCCATGTGCTGCTAGTGGACCCATGCCCACAGCAAGATGAACTTGTGAAGTAATAGATAAGATACATCATATCAAGTAGCTATTATTGTAGTTGTTCTGTATAATGTTTATGCTAATCACAATGTAAGAGCATAATTTAAGGGATTGTCCAGTGTTTGGATGAGCTTTTATTAGCAGTTAAAGATGTGGAAATAAAAAAAGAGAGAATGTGACTACATATTATGTAACATGATGAAGAGCTTAGATAAATGTCAAATTGTATCAGCTGTGTGGTGGGATCGGGACGAAGGCTCAAGTAGCTCGAGTAAGGCCAAGGGTACGCTGCCACCCGAGAAGTACAACCAGCTGGCCATTAAAGGCTCCCTCCCGATTGACAAGGGTTCCAATCTTGTAATAAGGATAGATTAAAGCAAAAGTACAACTGAGTGGGACTCACGTGGGAAGGCCATTATATAGAAAACCCTCCAATACATGCCCAAAGCATGAAATGATACAAAATTATGTGATGCATGAGGGCGCTGCTTGACTAAGTAACTAAGTAAGTGACTAAGACATTGTTAAGAAATGACATGACTCGGCAAATTCTGTCCTGGTTAATTACACCAACAGATATCTGAATTCAAAGGAAAATAAATGACTTTCTTTTCAATATCTTCAATGTGAGGACAACTAAAGTCAGCACACGTTTGAAGAACACGTTCATTCCAGTATGCGTAATGATTTTTGCTGGAACCAGTTGTGCCAAATAGAGGAGACTTGCGATCATAGATCTGACGATTTAAAGACTGTACAATTGTTGAGATTTCCAGTTTGTTAAACAGGTCTTCTATTTTTTCCGTGGAGCAGTCAAGTTGTTCATCCAGTGCATCAGAAATCTAAGAAAAAATTTCGTACTTATCATTCACACTAAAAATAATCATAGCCTTACATAAGCACAAGCGTCCGACCATATAACGTTGTATATTATTTTCATGGGAATGATTATGCTAATTTCTTCCAGATTCTCCAAAGCTTCTTTAAGCTTCATAACTTGTAAAAGAAGTTGCACTAGATCTCTCTGAGACTTTTTGAGTACTAAACTGGGAGCATTAGGAAGGAACCAAAACTCCTTCAAAGACAAACAAACAAGCAAAAAAAGAAATCATAATTATATTGAATTAGACTAATGAACTCAACATTACCCTATTGCTCCTCTGGTGGTTTGACACTAATAGGTTTTGAAGGTACAATCCATCTGATAGACTGCTAATGGGAGTAGACCTCAAGCAGCATGATGACTCAGTTGTGTAAACAAAAATAGAGAGACCAACAAAGAATGGGATGAATATTTGAAGTGAAGTTGGCATTATTTTCACTGAAGATGTCTGACAATGTGAAAAGTTTGAAGGAATTGAATTTTGTCTCAATTGCTAGGCCTTATATACTCCAGACTAGGATAGCAGGTGTTAATGATAGGGTGTAGCTGGGGTAAACAGTCTATTTTGTTTAATCGAATTTGCACCAAAAAAAGCATACCAAAATTCATCTGATCTTTGACTTCATCATTATCTCAGAATTTGTCAGAAAAAGTTAACAATGACATTCCAAATTCAATTTATCCACCTAGAATAATATTGAGTGATCCTCGCTTAGTGTGAAAGAAATCTCCTTGTCAAATTGCGTAACTGTTCGTCTGAACCAGCAAGTGATCAGAGGAAAATAAAACACAACAAAGGTTCACAGAATAGCGTAGTGCACATTATGACTTCTTAAACTGGAAAACAAAATAAAACAAAAATGATCCTCTTTGTTTGCCCTGTCTGTCACTTACATCATTTAATGCCAAACTTTTTGCCTAGCAACATACCTTTGTTCCTTCCCTACTACAGGAAGTAGCCACAGGGCTGGATCCAGGAATTTTGACAAGGGGGGGTTCTAAGAAAATTGCACCCATAACCAAACCCAAACCACACCCACCTTAGGAAAAACAATGACGATTTAAAAAAAAGAACTGATTAAGTAATACAATGATGATTATAGCCAACAGAAAGTATAATGGAATGATATTTAGTCAACAAAAAGTGAAGGTTGAAAAAGTCTTCGAGCATGAGTTTGAGTGAATGCTAGGCAGACATCAACCACTGAAATTCTTTCACTATAATGCATGGCAATCACTCCAAGGTCAGACATACGTTCTTCAGCCATGGTAGATCTTAAGCAGGTTTTTATTATTCTTAACAAAGAAAAGGAACATTCAGCTTCAGCACTTGTAATTGGTAGGATACATGATATTAAAAGTAGCTGATGTATGTTCGGAAACGAATCACTGTCACATGATCCAAGGGCCAAGAGAAAAATATTTGGGGTATGCCACCGCCTAAGCTCATTTTGTAAAGAACTTGGGAAAGGAAGATCACTCTCCCAAAAGAGTAAAGATTGTTTGGCCTCTTTAATACTTTCTATGTTCAAATTGTCACTTAGGGTTATAATGGAAGGTATAAGGAATAATAATCTTTTAGAGTGACCATGGTCATTAGAAAATCTCTCCTTTATTTGACTCAGAAGTGAATCAATCAAAGGGATTGCAATTGCCCTTTTGTAGTGCTGACCAGGAGACTCACTAGGAGTATTGCTTTTATTCCTTTGCAAGCTTGTTTTTCTTGGCACAAATTCAGCAACACCTACTTTATTGGCCAAAGTTAGTACTTCTTCATACCAAGAACTGAAAACCATATCGATATTCTTTCTAGAGGTATCAATGTTCTCAATAACAGTATTTACCATAGTATATGCCTCATAAACATCTTGCTCACATTTTTGTAGTTTCGATGCAATGCTTTTGATTTCGTCAAGGACATTCTTTGTAATAATGAATGTAGCTATGGTTTGAAGGGAAGTATTAAGCCCTTGTGCCTTTGTTTTGTGTCACTGTTCCAGTTCCAACTTCCTTCTTGAGATACTAACTCTGGATAATCCTGTGGGGAAAGTATTGCATCCAAGAAAGTAACCAAAACCTCATACATCTCATGAAAAATTGCATAGCAAGTATGTCGCTCTACCCACCTAGTCTTGCAAAGACCAGGAAGTTTAGAGTGAGATGATGAGTTAGGGAGGTATTCATGCAGAGTCAATTCAAACATCCTCTGCCGTTTTGGGCTATGATATAGAAACAAGTGTGCTTCAATTCATATGGCCAATACGATTTCATACGTCCTGAACTATGCTTGAAGCAGCAACAGATAAATTACGGCAATGGGAGTAGCAATGTGTGTAAAGGGCTAATGGAGAAATTTCTTTAAGTTTAGCCTGTACACCTATAAGTAGCAGAATATCAAGCTGAGCTAGAGACGTGTCACTGCCTGCAGGGAGAAGCAGAGACCTGGTGTAGAATTAGAGGGAAAAACTGACAGAGTTTCTGGTAGCAACTAATTTTTGGTTAGTTACGAACATGAAATGAATTACAGAGTGAGCAATAAATTGTATGAGCACTTCAGTGAACATGTGATTTATCATTAGAAGGAAATGCGATCTATATTGTTGTAGACATGTGCAATGTTAGAGCAGGGCCTGGCTTGTGGCAGGCCGATAATTAAATATTACATTTAGAAAGGGGGGGTTCGAACCCCCTGAACCCCCCCCCCCCTGGATCCAGCCCTGAGCCACTTCTCAGTGGATGACGTGAAGCTACATGCATGCAGATGTCCAATGTAGTTATTTCACAAAGAAGACTGAGAAATGGCCAAAAAAAAAAGAGTACTGTTTTTTTTTTTGTTGTTGTTTTTCCAAATACCCACAAGTATTTTATTATAAACAGAAAATGACTCAAATCAATATTAACCAAGCTCTATGCTGGAGTACTGTTTTAGTACAGGACATGGGGGGAAAAAAGGAAGGAAAAAACTGACTCACCATATTTTGTGCACAAATTCCTTGTACAATTAGCTAGTGGCTAAAACTATATTATAGCTATAGCTAAAGTTGAAAGTTGAACACAGTTACTTTTGTCATATCCTCAAACAAATCTGTACCAAAGATCCATATTCAAAGTGAATGGGCCAGGATTTAAGAGATCATTTATTTAAAACATGTCTGCCTTCTTCAATCAAACTAAGAATACCATAACCATCTGACATAGACACTTAGTGATAATAGTATTGAGAGTTTTTAAACATTGGAATAACAAATAATCATTCATTTAAATAATTATTCCCAAATCCAATCAATTCAATTAGAAAAAATGGAGGAAAGGGAAAAAACTTCTAAAGGAAAAAGGAAGTAAAATATCTTGTCAACTGCACTTAGCCAGCGACATCACATTGACAGTAGTCTTAAGTAAGTAGCTGGTAGCCAGACAACAACCTCTCCAATATTTTTTTCCTATTCTATAATCAGTCAAGCAGGACATATTTAAGACCAACTAGCTACCACACTGTCACCCACAATTAAAATGTATTTTGAGGACTAAAAAAAGTATTTAAATATTTCTGAATGAATATAAAATACAAAAGCTGATATAAATTTACACCAAAGTCTGCAATACCACTAAATTGCCTGCATCACATGAGGCGTAGGAGTCACTCGTTTTTATGTTGTTCAGCGTTTCATTCTCTGCGGGATGAATTCTTTCATTCTCTGCGGGATGAATTCTTCGCTTTAGTGAATGGTAAAGATTTGAAGTAACTTCAATGATGTCTCTATGCCTGAAAAACGCTATGGCATCAAACACTGGAATCATGTTAAATGAAGTTCTTCCCACCAGCATGTTCACAATAAACAAAACTCTGTTAGGCGTCCGATAAAAAATGGAGGCCATGTACAGGGTAAATGCAGGTGTCGTCCCTATAATTGAAACAAACAAAATTGAAGCAGTGACGAACTTCTTTCTGTTGTTGATTGTCATTTTATAATGTTCCAATTCACTGGATACTTGCGTTACTCTTCTTATTCCGCTCCTTACCGAGTCTTGCATAGAGATGTGATACCGGGTAATCCTGCGAATAATACAGAATATAATAGCATATAGGATCACTGGTAGGACGACGCCCAATAAAACTATGAGTCCAATACTCCATGCTGCAAAATATTCGCAGCTTCTGGAGCAACCGGCGTACACGGTGCAAGTCTTGAATGTGGGTATGTAAACGAAGCAGTCTAGAATCCCGGTCAGTGGAAGAATTATTCGAATTAACGTCACAAACCAAACAATAGCAGACAGACCCCATGAAATCTTTTTCCCATGTTTGAAGTATAGGAATGGTTTATACACGGACATGAATCGATCCACTGTCAGCACAAATGTCATGGTAAATCTGAACATTGCAAAAGCATCGTGAATCATCCCAGAGACATTGCAAACCACGTTACCAAGGACCCAATATCCAGAAATAGTGGAGATCAATATGGTGAATGGAATAGTTAGATGATAGAGGATCTCAATCCCTATAATCTGAAGGGATAAGAACAGAGACTGTTGGTGCAGTGCTGGGTACTTGATAATCACAGCCAAGAGGAAGAGGTTGAGGGGAAGCCCAACTGCAGCAGATAACATTGCAATGAACGCCTGGATTGTGTTCACAGCTTCAGGAATCTGTAGAAAATCCGGAAATTCCGGTGATAAGCCACATTCGAATTCTTCAGACACATTCATCTCTGCGGAGCAACGCGATTAAGGGCGGGCATCAACTGGGTGGGCGTGGCTGACGTATGCAGAAAACATTACGCGATTGACCGTGGGGGCGGAGTTGCACTGTTAACTTTGCCGTAAAAAAAAAGGTAAGTTACGAGAATGTTATGTATAGTACAGTATAATGGTCGGTATGAAGTATGGTTGATATGCAGTAATAGTATATACGAGTAAGCTATTCATGTATTACTTGGAGTAGCTGGACTGAATGCTTCCAAAACTAGACTATCCATGTTTGTGCTAGGTCGTGCTCATGTTCTTTCTCTCTCTCAAAAAAAAAAGGGAAAAAGAAAAAAAAAAGCAATAACTTATTATGCCAGCATAATATTAGGCTAGCTATTATGCTGGCATATTATTCTCATGCTTAAGATGAGGCATAGATAAAAATGGATGAGGTAACTTGCATTGCACTCTTTAGTTATTTTGGGAACAAACGCAACCATCACTTAATCTCCACATACCCTAAGACATGAAGTCATAATACTGGAGAGCACAAACCCATTTTTCAATAATGGTTTCTGCTACAATACAGCATAATAAATATATTAAACACTTCTGTAGCACAATGAAACTAGTGTGGGCTGTGTAACATACACATGCAAACCTGTGACATGGAGTCTAACTATTGCCAACAAATATTAGTATTATAATGACTTTTTAGTCCCAACTACTGCCAACAAATATCAGTATTATAGACTTTTTTGTCTCTGCAATACTGCACCTAACACCTAGCTGGGTATTTATACATTCACATAGCAATATTGAAGTTGAACATTAGTCAAAACCTGCCTTGTCCTTTGCCCAATACCCTGTAAATTATTAGAATTCCGATAGCTGTTGAAAAGCTTTAGCTATAGCTATAAAAAAAAATGATTTTAGTAATCTAAGAAAAGTTAGTGAAGTTGGTAATGATAGATGAGCTTGTACCACCAGATTTTCCTCCATCTGCATTGCTTCGGCCGCTGGATCGGCTGGCCTGAGAGTTGCCATGTTGATGTGTTGATGATGGCTGGTCTTCCCCCCGGTGACACTTCTCTCGCATCTTCTTGATATGTTGGAGGCGTGCCAACCAGTTGGACAAGTTGCAATCAAGTGCACTGGCTATACCGGGGACAGACATACTGGCATAAGCTATAGAAGCCAGCTGTAAAGAAAACAACAACAACAACGAAGCTAAAAAACAACAACAACAAAAACAAAAAGAAAAAAACAAAACTGCAACTGTATTTAAAAAAATGATAAACACTTTAACTACAGCACATTCTCACATTTGCTTGTAGCGCCTTCTGTCTGACGAGAAGAGACAGACAAGAGTCTGAGACACACACTGGACTCATATGCAGGATGCCTTCCAGACCTGGCTTGGCATGTAGGGTCACTTGATTTACTCCTTCCAGAAGAGGTTCAATCACAACCTCCACATAATTAAACTGACCCTATAGTGTATGTATACAAAAATATTAGCAATATAGGTTGTACATTAATAACACAATAAAATGTTGGCTCTCAGAAATATAAGCTTGTACCGTATCAGTGCACATCACCTCACTCCGTTGTCCCTTACTGGGCTTGCTCACTTCATTTACCTTGATAGTTCCAAACTTGTACTCCATTCCTGAATCATTGTACACAATGGTAACAAAATCATTGCCAATGTGAAGCTTCTTGTTGCTGCATGAAGGATCAGCCTCGAGGTTACTGGGCATCATAGTCGCCACGTGGTAGACTACTTGCGTGATGTCATCGTGAAAACAGTACGCAAAGTCTCCATCAGTTCCCGACTGGTCCAGACCACCCAAGTATATCATATCCGGGGGAATGTCAGAGAGCTTCATGATGGGGCCCAGTCCACGCAGGAAGTCCAAGTAACGAGAAGAGCCAAATGTGTTGGACAAAATCTGGAGTTCCGTGGTTTGTCCTTTCTTGACATAGACCACACCCAGTTTGTGTGTCTCATAGGGCGGGATGTGATCAAGGACTTTGATTGCTCTCTCTGTGGTCTGGAGTGGTCACAGAACATGCAATAAAGTGACACACTAGACAGCCACAATAACTTTATGAGGATGATGGTAAGTAGCAAGTGATGAGACACTAACTTAGGGCAAAGAGATATATCTCTAACTAAATTTGTGTAGATGTGATGCAGTCTTAATTGGATTTGAAATATTTCATAGCATTAGTGACTCTACCTCATTAGGAGGGACCAGAATGGGGAGATCTTTCTGGTCTCCTAAGAAGTTACTATTGTAGAGCTGCAGGAAGATAAAGCTTGGGTTGTTAAATTCGTCTTCCTTCAGGTACATCCTGCTTTGCATAGAAGCACCTAAGGAAAAAAATATGGAATTACAGTTACAGCCACTACACGAAAAATATAACAATAATATCTCACTGAAAGGACGGTGAGAATGTACTAGTTTTTTCTTGTTTATTGTAGGACTGGTGTTGGTTCTAGGAGGAGGTGTGGCTGGACAAACAGGAGCACTTCGCCTTCGATTAGCAGGAGATGATTGGTGATCTAGTCCTTGCTCTGCTGCTGATTCACCACCTGATGTCACTGCTGCTGATGTTGAAGTTTCGTCTGGTACAGAGAGAGATTTATTTCTGATTCTAGGTGCTCTTACAGGCTGAATACAAATACAATATTCAGTCATTCTCGGCTGATAACTATAATAATAGCACATTTTTCTCTTTTTAACAGCCAATATAGTTAATTATAACTTAAGCCGACATTTCGACTTCTTGCCGAAGTCCTGCAAGAAGTCGAAACATCGGGTAAGTTATAATTAACTATACTGGCTGTTAAAAAGAGAAATACAATATTGGTAAACAAAAATTGTAAAAACAAACTAACAAATAAAAAATTTAAAAAAATTGTTTTGCCTCTTTATTTTCTTCCTTTGTGGGATCTGCTCCCTCTTTGCTGTCCGTGGCCTCTATCTCTCCAATATTGCTTTCATTTTTGTCATCTGCCAGAGGAGTGGCAGGAATTTCAGTAGAGCCAGTAGAGCTTGACCCACTCAGAATTTCTGTGGAAGAATGGATGATCATAATAACAACGATGATGATGATGATTGATGATGATGAGACATCATATTTACCTTCTTCATCTGTTGCTTTGGGAGTGGTTGCTTCTTGACCCATTATGTCGTTCAAACTTGCATGTAGCGTAAGCTAAATGACACAAGAACAGATAGTGATCAAACCATGTCAAAATGAGAGCTGCTGGCAGAAATGTCAAACCTGCTCTTCATCTGATATAGGCTTCTCTCCCTCGAAGAAAGAAGGAGATATACCAAATTCATCCCCTTCATCGTAGGAGAACAGAGGTGGTAGGAAATCCATCGCATAGGACAAGCTGGATGCCCGGGGTGCCACAGAGAGGGTTCCCAGAGGGGATGCTTCACTACTTTCACTCCAAGACTTGCTGTTCGCAGGACGACCGAGATGTGATGGCAGAGGTGATGACGCATCATAGGCACACTCGCCATCGTCACTTCTCTTAGAAGATTCGGTTATCTTCAAGGCATCAAATTCTGTGGCTGAAAGATCATTTAGTGATATCTCACCATCTATAGCTTCTCCAGCACTTCCACTGTCCTCCATGTCAGGCTCCTCTGCTTCCTCAGGAGGAATATATTCACCCTCCTTTTCTTCAGTAACTTCCACTTGTTCTCTCTCAGTAATAACTTCTTCCTTCGTAGTTTCCGCAAGATGACCAGTATTTATAACATCACTATTGCCAGTCTTGGCCTCAATTGGTTCGCTGATAGAAACACCACCAGTAGCGTCATTTTCACCTTCTTTCTTTGAAAGGTCCTCTTTGTTTTCTGCAGTAGAAAGATCAGCGGACAAATTAGAAAGAAAGCCAATGTCTGTGAATGATCCCACTTCCCGACTGTAAAAGTATTCTTTATCAGCGTCCCCTGCTGCTGAGAGCTTCTCTGTGGGTAAACTGGTAGAAAGCAAGCTAATATTGCTCTGAGGGATACTATTAGCCGCAGGGTGCGTCAGAGATAGTGGGTGGGGCCTGTTTTGAAGGTGCATCATCCATCCAGTGTTTCCGGCTGGACGTCTGATCTTAATCTCGCCCCAGCTAGTGTTTTGGCAAGTACACACCCCCAAGTAGTCAGACAGACTACTGGGAGCAGAGTAGCCACTGGCCACTGGACTACTGGCATCCATTTTCGCCTTGTTGGACAGGCAGAACTTGCAAAAGCTCTGAGCTGCGCTAGTTGTGATGGTCACCAGAGAGTTCCCCACCAACCAAGACTTGCTGGGTCCTCCAGAGACCAAAAAGTCGGAACCTGAATTTCTACGTATGCCACATTAAAAAAATCATATGCCACTTTAAAAAAAACAACAACAACCAGCAATATAAAATTAATATGTTGTATTCAAAAGAGTTAAAGTACAACCCGGTCTAAAAAAATTCACACCTTGTGAATAAATCAATTATATAAATATATTTTGATCAGGTGCATGTACAATTAATTCTAAATTACCATACAGAATCATTCTAGGGCTAGGTCTAGGGCTAGTTTACACTGAGGGCTACTGTAAAGTGAGTTGAAACATTTATATTGAATTATTCTTATGGTCAGAGAAGTTAAACATAAAGATAA